>Ga0163162_10000019_pt1 | contig 220603 bp, 198 predicted proteins | sample S55metaG_FD_115310 | JGI IMG/M metagenome (GOLD analysis project Ga0163162, IMG submission 115310) | Switchgrass rhizosphere microbial communities from Kellogg Biological Station, Michigan, USA - S5-5 metaG | ecosystem: Host-associated > Plants > Roots > Rhizosphere > Soil | place: USA... | reverse complement strand
TACGGGGAAGTCCGTGAAACGGACGGCTGAAAAACCTTCGGTTCTCAATTGTTTGTCAGCCGTCCGTTTCACGGACTAAGACTCAGCGTGGATCTCGCACCCAGCAGTGAACTGCTGGGCTACCTTCAATTGTCCGCTAACGCGGACAAAGAGACAGCACTTTTCGGGCAACGCTAATTGAACTCGAGAATGACAAAGGGAAAATCCGTTTCCGACTCTTCTGTCTTATCAGAATCGTCGTCAGCGCGGGATTATTCACCCATCTTTTCGTTGATGGACTGCAGGGCCCGCTCGAGCATGGTGCGATGAGCGGGTTGGGTCGCGGTCGCCAGTTGGCCCAGGATGCGCGAGCGGGAGAGTCGCAGGGTTTCCCTCTCCGCCGCGCGGGCGCGCTCTTCGGGAGTTGAAGAGTTCCGGTTGGCGCGCTCTTCGGCTGCGGCTTGTTGACGCTCAAGCGCCTCTTCAGCCTTGCCGGCCAGATCGTCTCCATCCCATCCCACTGTGTTATCTCCGAAGCTGATTGATTAAGGGTTCGCTTGATGTGATCCACAGGCCAGCCCACTACCGCAGGCGGTTCTGATATCGCTGACCGGCGTTCGAGCATTACCGGCCACGCCAGGGCGGATCAAGCAAGTGGCCGTGGCTCTCTAACAATTCCTTGAGTCCATTGATTCTTTCTTCGAAGGCGTGGCGCATGGGCTCATCCGGATTAAGCTGGGCCATCTGGGCGAAAGTGCTTTCGTAGTTTCGCATTTCTCCCAGTCCGACGTGGGCTTCCGCTTTCGCGGCCAGGCACCAGAAACGCTCTCTGCGCAGACGCTCGGCGCGTTCCTCCGGAAGTTCTCCTGATGCAGAATCCTCCCGGCCGGTTTCGCTGTCTAAATCCTCCAACTCTTCCTCGCAAATTTCCACCACTTCGCGGCGGACGCGGTTGGCCCAAACCAGATCCGCTATTTTTTCCGAGTCTCTCAGATCCAGAATTGAATCGGTGCGCACGTTCATCAGGTAGGCCAGCGTCATTCCGTTATCGCGTTCGCTGCTCAGGCAGTAGCTGCGCCAGTAGTAGCGTATGGCCAGACTCAAATGATCGGCGCCCTGGTTTGTATCGAACAATCGCTTCTCGATCTCGCCGGCCAGGGTGACGGTGGCGGCATCGTTTGTTTCGTTCAGGTTCAGCCGGTTGAGAAGCAATTCCATTGCTTCATCCAGTGCTGCGACCTCGTCCGGCTCTTTTGCTTTGTAAGTAGACAGCGCGAGTCGCTGCAGCAGATATGTGTTCTCATCACCTGCCTCGGTCGAAGGCCCGCCGGCGCTTTGCTGCTGTAGCGCCCGCGCAAAAATGTCGCGAGCATCGGCAAAGCGGCCTTCGTTGATAGCATTATCGCCCTGTTCGATCAGGCCGGCATGCTTTGGGGAGGCGGCTTGCCCTGTTGGCGCGGGGTCTGCCGGTTCGTTGCTCATAAACTCCTCCGAATGAGTTGATGCGAAGCGCAATTATAGAATCAAAGCCTCAGGTTATTTCCACATTAATTACGAAAGGTTCTTCTCCCTGGAAGAGGGACGAAATGTTGCCGCGGGCCCGCAAGATTTGACAATAAGACGAGCGAAACCTGGAAACCTGAAGAGCGGGCGTAGCTTATTCCGCGCAAGCGTTCGTGTCAACAACAGTATCGGGGAAGGTGTTGAGTTGATTGGGGGGCTTAGTTGGACGCGAGCCGGCGCAGTAGCCCGACCGTGAGGGACGGCGCAAATGTACCAAAGAGAACGCCTCCTTTCCGGTCGGGCTGCTGCCCGTTGCTGCGTCCCGAAAAGTATTGGAGTGCGCGGATTACTCTGTTAAATTCAGTCACCGTTGTGAGGTCGGTATGACAAAGCCAGGCAATCGCCGGTACAGCCAGTTTAATTTTCTGGTTTACTTCGACCGCAAGACAAGCTCGCCGGTGGCCGCCTTTATGGACTGCAGTGGCCTTAGCGGAGCAGAGGCGCCGGCAAATATCACCCTGAAACGCGGTGTCGTTCGCTCGGAAAACCTGGCCCGCTGGAACGAGGAACTACGCGGCCAGTCCGTGACTGAACATAGTGTCGTCATTGAATTAATGGCCGAAGATCGTTCACAAGTCATGCAGAGGTGGCGGTTGGTCCGCGCGCGTATTATCAAACACGTTTCGCCGCCGTTTAACGCCAAAAGCAACGATGTCGCTATAGAAGAACTCACGCTGGCGTACGAGAGGGTGGACGATAGACTACGGACGAAGGACGATAAGGCTCAGTAGTTATGGTCCATCGTCCATCGTCCTTTTTTAAAGGAGATCACTAAATGCCCAAGGCACCTTCTCCCCAAACTGAGTTCATGGATGTTGAGGTCGGTATGGCTTTCCTGAGAAAGGGAGTGCCGGCGGACTCGTTCCGCGTATTGCGTCAGAAGGTCAAGACGGATGTGGGCTTTGACTTCTTGAGCAAGTGCGCCGACATGATGCGGTCAAAGGGTTTCCGCAGTAACAAGCCCGGCGTGGCCAAAAAAAGCCGACACCAGTGTGGCGACGCCTTTGACTACAACATCGACAGCCCGATTACCGTCGTCGTGCGCGAAGACTCTGGCGGCCATACGTTTTTTCGCACCTATCTGAAGTGTGCGTCCCAGGACGGGAGCATGGGTGCGCTGAAAACCGTCACGGACTATCGCGGTAAGCGAGTGAAAGCGCACCTCTATGATTTCACCGAAGCGGCCGGGGCGTTAGGCTGGCACAGAATTCCGGCGCATAAAGGTTGGACCAAGACAGGGAAGAACTTTTCCAAGATGGAGTACTGGCACTATCAGAGTACTGAAGGAAAGAGCTGGGACGCCGCAATGAAAGTCCTGTACCCGTAATCTTGTAAGGGCGTCCACGAAGTGACGCCACTTCAAAATTAGCCGCGTTTCTTTTCCGGCTTGGGCGTAAAGCCGCGCCGATCCTCATAACTTTTGCCGGCGGATGGATTCTGATCTTTGCGTGCCTCAGCCCGCTTCTGATTTTCTTTCTCAATGCTTTCTCGCAAGCGCTTTTTTGCCCGTTTGTTCATGGTCCCATTATACGGAACAGGAACTGTGAACCGTAAACCGTAAACCGTGAACCGTGAACCGTAAGCCGTGAACCGTGAACCGTGAACCGTAAGCCGTAAACCGTGAACCGTAAACCGTCGAAGGTTGGTTTTCCTGCGTCGCAAGGACGAACACAGAGCCGCTCGCGGTAGCGAGCGGTTTAAGACCGCTTGCCACGGCAAGCGGCAATCGATCGCAGGCTCTAGCCCGATTAGCCCAATGCGGATAAGATGAACAGGTCCCCCCGAAGCGAAAAACCCTCAAACTCCCCCGTAGCAAATATCGCCAACTGACGAGGTAAACCTTTCCTGCTCTCCCCGCAGTCTAAGCAAAACTTCCGATGTTTACTTTTCAGATCATGGGGTGGCTTTCATGGGCGTATTAAGTCTCCGTTTCAACAAACCTCGGAGACTCTTCTGCAGAAAATCCGCGGCGACCGCCGGGCTGGTGATTGGCTTTATCCTAAGTGCGTCGCCCGTTGTGTGGGCGCAGGGCGGCAGCATCAGGGGCAAAGTAGTTGCTGATATACCGGACCAACGCAAGGCGCTCGCCGGCGTGGTCGTGTCTTTGAGCAGCGAAAGATTGGCCGGCAAGAAGCCGCAATCGATTAGCGACGGGGAAGGCCGCTACGATTTCGCCGGCCTGATTGCTGGTGACTATCTGCTCACGGTTGAACTGACGGGATTCATCAAGTTCGAGCAGAAAGTTAGTGTCCAGATTGATGCGACCGTCGAACAGGATCTCCTCTTAAAGCCTGTACCGGTCAGCGCAAACGTATCAGTGAAACAGGATCCGACTGATGCGATCAAGACGGACACCAATACGCCGGGGGTGCTCACTTCAACGGCACTGCGCAGCGCGCCACTAATCGATCAAAAGTTTCAGGATGCGTTGCCGCTCTTGCCCGGCGTCGTGCGCGGTCCTGACGGCAACCTGAATATCAAGGGAACTCGTGCGAGCCAAAGCGGAATTCTGGTGTCGAGTTTGAACGTGACTGATCCGGTTACCGGCAATCCTGCGATCGAGCTGCCGCTGGAAGCCGTCGAAACCGTCAACGTTTATTCAAATCCGTACTCGGCCGAGTACGGCAAATTCACCGGCGCGGTTACCGCCATCGAAACGCGGTCGGGCACGAACAACCTGCGATATCTGGTAACCGGGGTACTGCCGCGTCCGCGCATACGCGACGGTCATCTCTATGGTATCGGCGCTGCGACGCCGCGGATCGCTGTCGGTGGGCCAATCAAGAAGGACAAGCTCTTTTTCTTTCAAAGCTTCGAATACAGGTTTGTGCGCACGAACGTTCCCAGTCTGGAAGATCTGAATCAACCGAGCGACATTAAGCGTGAAAGCTTCGATTCGTTTTCGCGCCTCGACTATGTCATTAATCCGGAACACCGGCTGACGGTGAGCCTTTCGCTCTTTCCGCAAAAGGTTGATTACTTCAACCTGAACACCTTCAACCCGTTCGATACAACCGCGAACGCTCATCAGCGCGGTTGGTTCCTCGCGCTCAACGAACAAGCGGCTTTCAAATCCGGCGCCTTGCTGCAGTCCAGTTTCAGTGTCAAACAGTATGACGGGGACATTTTTGGGAACAGCGGAGCGCCATACCGGATCGCGCCGGATCGCAACTTCGGTGGCTGGTACGATCGCCAGCAGCGCAAGAGTCGTCGTTACGAATTGCTGGAGATTTACAACTTCGCACCGCGGAAGTGGCACGGCACGCATTCGTTAAAGGCGGGACTTAATTATAGTCACACTTCGTTCACGGGAACCGCCAATGGCCAACCGGTCACCATTCTGCGTGAGGATGGAACCAGATATCAGCTAATTGAATTTGTCGGCGGCGGCGTTTTGCAGCAAAGCCAGAATGAGTATTCGGTCTTTGTGCATGACAAGTGGGAGCTGAACAACCGTGTGACGCTCGATGCGGGCCTGCGTTTCGACCGGGACCAGCTCGGCGGACAAAACAACTTCGCGCCTCGCATCGGTTTCGTGTTTCTGCCAACTTCATCTGAGCATACGGTTGTCCGCGGCGGCGTGGGTTTGTTCTTTGACAAGATACCGCTCAACATCGGCTCGTTTGCGCAGTACCAGAGCGAGCGCATTACGACCTTTGCGGCCGACGGCGTGACAGTGTTTGATGGACCAGGGCTTTTTCAGAACACCGCTCCGGAAGATCTGCGGAATCCGTACAGTGTTGCCTGGAACCTGCAAGTTGATCATCAGGTGACAGAGCGTCTGATGTTTCGCCTGGGTTATGAAGAGCGGCATTCGCGCCGAGACTTTTTCCTTGAGCCCAAGAGCGCAGCCATCCCCGCCTGCAGTCCACCTAACAACCAGCAGGCAGGATGCCTGCGCTCCCAATTGTTACTGCTGAACAACGGACATTCGCTTTATCGCGAGTTCCAGGCCGTCGCCCGATTTCGCTTTCAGGAAGGGCGAAACATTTTTCTCTCGTATGTGCGCTCGCAGGCGCGCGGCGAGCTGAACGACTACAACACGTACTTTGGCAACCTTCGCCATGCGGTAATCAGGCCCAACGAATATGGCCGCCAGCCCTTCGACGCCCCGAATCGTTTGCTGTTTTGGGGAGAGTTCGCGTTTCCGCACGACATCGTGGTTACCCCGGTGGTCGATTGGCACAGCGGCTTTCCGTTTTCTCTTTTGAATGAACAACAGGATTTCGTTGGCGAGCGAAACGGTGGCGGCCGCTTTCCCAATTTGTTCACGCTTGATGTGCTGGTGACGAAAGGGGTGGTGATTCCTTTTCGTGGCAAGAGGTACCACGGCCGGGCGGGCATTACATTCTTCAACGTCACCGATCACTTCAATCCGCGCGACGTGCAGAACAACCTCGCCAGCCCGCAGTTCGGCAACTTCTATAACAGCCCGGGACTCAGCATGCGGCTCAAGTTTGAGTTTGTGAAGTATTAGAGGGTGAAGTGGTTTTGGAGGCGGCGATCGGAATCGAACCGATGAATAAAGGTTTTGCAGTTCGTCCAGGGCCTCTGCTACCGAGTGTCATGGAGTGTCATGGGCTGGTAAACATTGGGTCTTTCTGGTCGCCTCGTTACTCGGTAACACTCAAGATCGTCGCAGAGTCCCCACAAAAGTACCCACAGTCGATTTCATTATCTTAATTCGCCGGTATTGGTTGGGCTGCTTAATCCCGCCGCTGCAAAAGTTCTTCGCGAGAATCTCGTGATGCCGGTATTTGCTTCAGTGGTTCAAGAAGCTTAACGATATGTCCCCTCCGTGAGTTCTTTATAGTCAGGGTCGTGACTTGATACTTTCGAGCCGAAAGTCCTACCTGACAATTCTTCAAGGTACTGGAACCAACTAGCGCCTAATTTGTTGACGAATTCCGAAAGTGTGACGTTCTCCGAAACTCGATATTTGGGCAACCAAAAGAATCGTTCCCATTGGTCACCAGGTATCTTCAACTTTTTTCGTAGGTTCAAAAGCACATATCCGTCGATGGATCTCATCTGCCTCGTTAGAGGATCGCCAATGAGAGCTAGCGTCAAATTTGGATTCGCTTGATAAAAACCATCATTCAAGACCAAGAGCAAACCTTGAGAATCGTTGAGGTCCAATCTAGCTTTCGTCTCTTTGATTTGCTGGTTGGCCTTCTTAGTGATGCCTTCTAGCTGATCGCGGATAATATGCAGATGCTGTCGAACGAATGCTTCTGGTAAAGGCTTCAGCCCAAGACGCGCTTCGGGATCCAACCGGCCATCGGCACTCCATTCTGCAACAAGGCGTCCGAACTTCTTTAGGTGAGTTGGAGTTGACGCAAACTCCGTTTTAAGAATCTTAAGTTCTACGATGACCTTTTCGCCGGCAAAATAATAATCCGCGTTGCCAAAGTCGGGCGAATGGGTTAACAGATCCGTAATTCGGTGGCCGCCTGCGTAGTATATGAAGCTATCGAAAAAGCCTCGCTCCAAATCGAAGCTTTCGTCAAAGAAGGCGTCCGAAAAAACGGGTGAACATCTTCTACATTCAGGACCATTTACCCCGATATTAAGGGCCGTTGTTCCGCAGGCGCACGCTAAAGGTTTTCCACAGGTACCATGCCGTAACTCGCCATTAGATAAGTTAGGGCCCGGCCACGATTTGGGTTCGCATACGCAGTGTTCCATTGATTTAACGGTCTTGCGAATCGCTCCGCGGGCTACGCAGCTTTTGCTGGTGGTACCCTCTTGATGCGTTCGTACTCCTTGCGTCGAGCGTGATGTGTGTCCCAAAGATCAACGTCCTGCTGTAAACCCAGCCACATCTCCGGCGATGTCCCGAAGGCGCGCGCAAGGCGATGGGCCATGTCAGTAGTCACAGGTCTGCGCTCGTGCAGGATCTCGCTAATCGTTCGTCGCGAGACGCCAAGCAGGCGAGCCAGGTTATCCTGCGTCAAACCGGCCGCTGGCAGAACGTCTTCGCGTAGAATCTCGCCGGGATGGGTAGGTCGTCGCTTTCGATTGTTTAGCCAATTGTTCGGCATCGTTCAAAATCCTTCAGTGATAGTCTTCAAGGTCAACGTCAAAGGCGTCTGCAGCCTCAAACGTAAACGTGACACGCCAGTTGCCGCTTACCGAAACACTCCAAGTGCCAGCTCGGTCGCCCTTCAGCCGATGCAAGCGATAGCCCGGTATGTTCATATCTGCGGTGCTACGAGCGCGGTTAAGTACGTCTAACTGTCTGCGCAAACGCGCGGCAAGTTCAGGAGCCACTCCGCGCCGTTCGCCCGTTTCAAAGAGCCGCTTCAGTCCTTTATGGCGAAAGCTCTTTATCACGCATTGGGAGTGTAATCTACCGAGTTACATTTAACAAGGCTTGGGAATCGCAGCTTGAACAGAGATTCTTCTCTCGACAGGGCGAACGGAAGCGATTGTGCAAGTGATAATATGTGGCTCTGATACAGCTCATCTGAGCGCCTAAACAGTTTCATGGCTAAAATTGACGACCCGATTGGACAGATAAAGGCCGGTGCGACGGAACTCGATTTCAAACCGACGATCCGAAGAGAGGCGATGGACGAGAAAATCCGTTAGATGGTGAGTAGTCCCCACAAAAGTCCCCACAGTGAGAATCCATCTGAGGTTGGTGACTGCCTGTAAGTTGTTGAAGGAATTGGAGGCGGCGATCGGAATCGAACCGATGAATAAAGGTTTTGCAGACCTCTGCCTTACCACTTGGCTACGCCGCCGTTTGTGAGTATAGCAAACCGTTAATGTGAAGACATTTCTTGAACTAGTTACTTCGCGCCGCCGAATTAGCTGTTTTGCAAAATCCTGCTGGTAACAGCCTTAACTAAATATGAAAGACCTGGGTGCAGGGCTGAAGGCCTGCGTTCCCAGGTCTCAAATCTGGAGCGGGAGACGAGATTTGAACTCGCGACTTCGACCTTGGCAAGGTCGCACTCTACCACTGAGTTACTCCCGCATGCGCATTAGGATTCTACGGATTCGAAATAGCTTGTCAAGTTAGGGGAAATCACCGTAGGTCCCATTTGTGACGCAGCTATTTGTTTGTTGCCACGGCTCAATGCCATTTATCCGGCGCGGCTTTGCCTTTCCATCAATCCGCTTAACCATCATCTGACGCTGCACCTCAGAAAGTGAGGCGCAGCCTCACCAATAAATGGTTGGGAAGACCTCGTCGGTAAGGCCGAGCCTTACCGCACTGTGAGGCGGCAGAGCCGCTGGGCGGTTGACCGGGCTCTACATTTCGCACTGCTGCCGGCGATCGCATCGGTGTCGACGAAATCCCGGACACTTTAAGACAACCTCAGAGGCGCCGCTTGAACCGCTCGCTATTGACTTTGCGGCGCGGCTCTCGTAAGTTTCGCCTTCTGCAAGTCCGATAATTCTACTTCCGATTTTTGCTTCTCAACAAAGGAGTCTCTCCATCATGAAAACGCTGTGCCTGCGTCCACGGTCGCGATTGGTTCTCGTTGCTATCAACCTGTTCGCTTGCGCCAGCGTTCTGTTCGCTTGCGCGAACTTTGCCACGGCGCAGCAGGGCTATCGCAAGCCACCGAAAGAGGTGCTGGACATTCTGGCCGCGCCGGTCACGCCGGTATCGTTGATTAGTCCGACCCGCGATACAGTCCTGTTCGCTACTGGCTTTCGCTATCCACCGCTGAATGATCTGGCGCAACCAATGCTGCGACTGGCCGGCTTGCGTATCAACCCGAATACCAACGGACCGCATCGCTCGCAGTACTACGTGGCTCTTTCGCTGAAGCGAATCAGTGACGGTTCGGACATCAAGATCGAACTTCCCCCCAACGCAAAAATCAGCGCGCCCCTGTGGAGCGGAGATGGGAAGCAATTTGCTTTCACCAATGCGACCGCCACTGGAATCGAATTGTGGGTTGGAGAATCTGCGGGCGGCAAGGTGCACAAGCTCAAGAACCTCGCCATCAATTCCGTGGTCGGCGAATCGTTTGAGTGGATGCCGGACAACCGCACGCTGCTGGTAAAGCTCGTGCCCGCCAAGAGAGGCGCCGCGCCGGTTGAGCCTACCGTGCCTGCCGAACCAAATGCGCAGGAGAGTTCAGGCAAGATCGCCCCGGTGCGCACCTTCGAAGATCTTCTGCGAACTCCGTTCGACGAAAACCTTTTTGAGTACTATGCGACATCGCAGCTTGCCCTGGCGGACGCCGGAAGCGGGAAGATTACTGAAATAGGACAGCCTTCGATCTTCCAGTCGCTCGACTCTTCACCTGACGGAAGCCTGATCATGGTTACGCGCGCGCACCGGCCGTTTTCTTATCTGTATCCGGTCTTTGCCTTTCCCCGGGAGGTCGAGATCTGGGACACGAAGGGAAAAGTGGTTTACAAGCTCGCGAGTTTGCCGCTGGCCGATCAGGTTCCCATCGACGGCGTGCCGACTGGGCCGCGCTCAAGTCATTGGCGGCCGAACGAACCGGCCACACTTGTCTGGATCGAAGCGCTGGATGAAGGCAATCCTAAGAAGAAAGTGCCTTATCGCGATCATGTGATGACTTTGAAAGCGCCCTACACGGCGGCGCCAACAGAGATAGCGAAACTGCAGCATCGCTTTGCGGGTATTCGTTGGAGCGAACAAGGCGGAATAGTCTTTCTAACAGATTTCGATCGGGATCGGCGCTGGACGCGCACAGTCCTGATGGATGTAAACAATCCGTCCCAGGCGCCCAAAGAGATTTGGAGCCGAAATGTGAACGACCGTTACGGGGATCCGGGAACACCTTTGCAGCGCATTTTGCCAAATGGACAACGCGCAATACAGCAGGTCGGTGACACGATCTATTTAGTGGGCACCGGCGCGTCACCGGAAGGCGACCGGCCATTCCTCGACGCGCTCAATCTGAAAACACTGCAGTCGGTGCGCCTGTTCCGCGGCGACAATAAGAGTTACGAAACTCCCATCGCCTTGCTAAAGGACGATGGCACGCAATTCCTGACACGCAGTGAGAGTCCGCTCTCGTCGCCCAACTACTACATTCGCACAACTGGAGCCGCGGTCACTGATGCGACGTCCGCCAACGGCGCGAAAGAAGCGTCGTTCGTTTCAGTCGCGAAACCGCTAACCAACTTTCCCGATCCCACGCCGCAGTTGCGCGGAATCACCAAGCGCCTGGTGACGTACAAACGGAAGGACGGTGTGCAGTGCTCTTTCACGCTTTACCTGCCGCCCGGCTACAAAGAAGGCACGCGTTTGCCGACCGTTGTGTGGGCTTATCCACTCGAATTTACCGATGCGGGAACGGCGGGACAGGTAGCGGGATCGTCTCAACGCTTCACTACGATCTCGGGACCGTCGCACTTGTTTTTCTTATTGGAGGGTTACGCGGTGCTGGACGATGCCACGATGCCGGTGGTGGGGGATCCAGAGACAGTTAACAACACTTATGTCGAACAGATCGTCATGAGCGCGCAAGCCGCGATCGACAAAGCGGCTGAGTTAGGCGTCACTGATCCTGAACGGGTCGGCGTTGGCGGCCACAGTTACGGTGCCTTCATGACCGCGAACCTCCTGGCCCATTCCGATCTGTTTCGCGCCGGTATCGCGCGCAGTGGGGCCTACAATCGCACGCTGACTCCTTTTGGATTTCAAAGCGAGCGCCGCACTTTTTGGGAAGCGCCGGAGATGTACATGAAGGTTTCGCCCTTTGCCGTCGCCAACAAAATCAACGAGCCGATCCTCTTGATTCACGGCGAAGCGGACGATAACCAGGGTACGTTCCCGATTCAATCAGAGCGCATGTACCAGGCAATTCGCGGCAACGGCGGCACTGTGCGCTACGTCACGCTTCCGCTCGAGGCGCATGGATACGCGGGGCGGGAAACGATCGAACACGTGCTGTATGAAATGATTAGCTGGTTCGACAAGTATGTAAAGAACGCACCGCCAAGAGGAGCCAGGCAAGCAGCTAATTAGTTAGGGGTTAGCGAAGCTTTTTGGAGTGCGCCGACCTGTCGGCGCTTTCAAAGGATGCGACCTGTCGCAGTTGAACAGTTGTATTAAGGAAAGCGGCGACAAGTCGCCGCACTCCAAAGAGCTTCGCTATTACTTTGCCAGTGGATGGCGGGAGATGTCGGTGTAGAGGGAGCCTTCGCGGCGAAGCTCGCTGCGAATTACCGTTAATTCGCTGACGGGAAATTCGACTCGCGGGAATCCGAGTTGTTTGTGCACCTCGGCCAACTTGCCGGCGGCCTCGGAGTGACGGACGCGCGCGATCGTCAGGTGTGGTCGAAACGCGCGCTGCTCTCGCGGGAAGCCGAGCGCGGCGCATTCCTCGTCCAGCCGTCGATGCAGTCGCGCCAGTTCTCCAGTCTCATCCAAAACTCCAATCCAAAGCACGCGAGGCTGACCTCGTGAGGGGAATGCGCCGCATCCTGCAGCCGCAAGACTGAACGCGTGAATCCCGTCCACTGCGCGAGCGGCTGCCGGCGCAAGAGCTCCGACTTTATCCGTCGGAATATCGCCGAGAAACTTTATTGTCAGATGAAGCTTTTCATCGCGATTCCAACTGGCGCGCGCGCCGGGCACGGCTTCGCGCGAGCGGGCGATGTGGGCTTCAATCTGTTCGCGTAGGAATGCTGGTAGAGTGATGGCGCAGAAGACCCGCCAGGTTGGGGAACCGTGAACCGTGAGCCGTGAACCGTAAACCGGGAAAACACGCTCATCGCCGTTCTGGCTTTTTCTGTTCACGGTTTACGGTTCACGGTTTACGCTTTACAGTTCACGGTTTAGCAATCCAGGACTACCTGGGCCCCATCGTCATGATTTCCTTGGTCGCGTGCTCGACTGCGGCCTTGCTGAAAGGGAACGCGCGCGGAGTCACGGCGCGCCAGTCATCCAACTGATCTTTCCAGTGCGGATTGGCGGGCAAGCCGGACTGGCCCAACGAAATGCCGTGTTGAGTTTTGTCCCAATCGCTGGGATCGGCGATAAAGCGCATTGAAACTCCAGCGCCGACATTTACCGTAGCGCCCAGCAGGAATGGTGTGCCGCCCTGCGGAAACGGTCCCACGGTGAATTGCGCACCGACGAATGGTGCGGCCGCCAACGGGTGCTGAAAACGCGCCGGCGACATGGCGCCCCAGGTCCATTTCGATTCATCTGCGCCCAGGCTTTTGGTTAGAGCCTGGCGCGCGTCGGCGTAACTAGCCCGCATGAGATCCGCATAGCTGTTGAATTCCTTAGGCAGCCATTCCCGTGGCTGCTCTTTCACAATGCGGTCGATTAGCAAGTCGGAGTTCGGCCAGACGTAACTCTTGAACAACTGGTCGCCCATCGCGGCTGTCAACACGCGTTGCCGGAATGCAATCCGCATCTGCGCAACGACTGGCGCGACTTGCGAGTCGGCGTCGAGCCGGCCGTTCCACGACGAAAATGACGCGACGGAAGCGCGCATCTGGTCGTCCATCATCTGGCCTTGCATAGTGCGCACGACTTCGCTGGCAAAGACAGCGCCGGCGATGCTGTAGACATCGCCCTGGATCCGCCGGAAATCTTCCATCGTCAATTTCTGTTTCTGTGAAAGCAGATCAAAGATGCGCCGCGCCCGATACGGCTGCGCCCAGTGGTGCGTCAGAAAGTAAGGATAGTCCGTGCCGGCGACGCGCTGATTCGCAGTCACGATTATTCCTGAAGGCGGATCGTAAACGTGCGGCAGCTTGTCGAATGGGATGAAACCGGTCCACTCGCCAGCTTCGGTTGCGCCGTCATAGGGCAAGCTGCCATCACCGCTCTTGCGAATCGGAATGCGCCCCGCGCCGTAGTATCCGATGTGGCCATCGACGTCGGCGTAGATAAAGTTTTGCGTCGGCCCCGCATAGTGGGCCAGAGCGGCGGTAAATTCCTTCCAGTTGGTCGCCCGATCGACGCTGAAGAATCCCTGAATCTCTGCCGAATCGGAATTCAATGCCGGCCAGCGCAACGCGTAACGCGCTCCTTCCCTATCCAGCACGATTGGTCCATGCCGCGTGACGGTGACATTGAAAGTTTGCGTCTCGGTTTCTGTGCTGCCAAAGCCTTTACGAACTTTGATCTGTTCGTGTCTGACTTCAGCTTCCCGCCAACCAGTTGGAGTCATGTAACGAGTTGGATTGGCTTTGTCGAACTTCTCCAGATAAAGATCCTGCACATCAGGATTGAGGTTGGTAACTCCCCATGCAATCCGATCGTTGTGTCCAATGATGATTCCGGGGGCGCCAGGGAAAGTGACTCCCGCCACGTGCAACCCGGGCGCTGACAGCTCTGTCATGTACCAGATATTCGGCGCGAAGGCAGGCAAGTGCGGATCGTTTGCCAGCAAAGGCTTGCCGGATGCGGTTCGTTTGCCTGAAACGACCCAGTTGTTGCTGGCTTGCGCGAGATGATCTAGTTCACCCTCGTTTTCGATCATGCCGGCCAGTTGAAGCCCTCGCTGTTGCGTGGCGACAATCTCTGAAGGTTTGGCCCGCACGGACGCGTCGACCGGTCCAATCACCGGGGACAATTTGATCTGAGCGCGAGTCAGGCGATCTTTCCCGACTGCTAAAACATCGAGCGGCGTTGTTTCCAGTAAGAGGGCATCTCGTTTTTCCTTTGGCAGGTTCGACAAAGAGGCACGCATGATGTCGACCGGCCAGGTATTGGAGAGCACTTCGTAAAGTAATTTGCCCACCGCGATCGTATCGGCCGGGATCCAGGGCCGCGGTTTGTATTGCAAGATGAGAAACTCTGGCGGCAGATTCTGGCTGGTTCGCGATTCAATGAAAGCATTCACGCCCTTCGCGTAAGCGTCCAAAACAGCGCGCATCTGGGGCGTCAACTGCGCAGCAGTGGCGTCGACCACCCGGGCGAAGCCAAGCGTGCGGTGCCGCTGGTCCTGGCCAAGCGCTGCTGTTCCCAGAATCTCAGCCAGTTCACCACGAACATTTCTCCGCAGGAGGTCCATCTGCCACAGGCGATCGCTGGCCATCACATAACCCTGTGCGAAGTAAAGGTCATCATCATTCTTCGCCTCGATGTAGGGAATGCCGCGTTCGTCACGCCGGACGATGACGCGGTCGTGCAAGCCGGCGAGTTGGATCGTTGTAGTGGGCGTCGCTGTCTGACCATGAGTGGCGGCGACCATCGCGCTGGTTAAGAGCAGGACTGCAACTACCAGACTAAGCGCCTTGCGCGTCATAGGCGGAACCTCGTAAGAATTGATTTAGGTAGAAACTGATTGAGCGGCGGATTTCCTTGTAACGCAAAACGATCAGTTTGCGCAAGGTGACGTTCCTGACATTGCGGCTAAGACCCCCCTCTGGGAGGGGTTGGGGAGGGCTTAGTGCGTATCAACAAAGAGGACTACGCGCGGCCTTCGAGGCCGCGCGTAGGGTCATCTTTCATTGGGCACTGTAAACCCTCCCCTAACCCCTCCCAGCGGGAGGGGAATCCAAAGTATTCTTGTAATCTGAATCCAGAAGCACGTTGACCACCCGATCCTTAATCGTTACAATCCGTCGCATGTCGCGAGGGAAATTCTTATCACTCGGCTGTGCGTTGGTGCTTCTGCTCGGAGCCGCATCGAGCGGCTTAGCGCAACAGCGACCGTTACTCACCGAAGACGTCGATATCATCCCCCAAGGTTCACTGCGCATAGAAACCGGAGTCGATTTCTTCCAGGGCGCGAAGTTTCCTGTGTCTGGCCTGACCGGCGACCTGACGCGAGTGGGTGTTATCGGTGTGCACATCGGCCTCTCTCCGAACGTTGAGATTTCGATCGAGGGCGTGGCCCAGAACTTTCTTAGCATCAATTCGCGAGGCGTATCTGCGATTCCGTTGAATGTTGCTCCCGGCGCTCTATCGACGAATGATTTCGGCGACTTTTCCTTGTCAACCAAAATCAAACTGCGGAACGAGACGCGCAACGGACCTTCGCTTGGATTCCAATTCGGGGTGGAACTTCCCAACTCCAACCAGGCTCGCGGCATCGGTATCAACCAGACGAACGCGTACGGCCAGGTTCTCTTCGGCAAGAAGTTTGGCCGCGACGATCGCGTTAACACGTTTGGCAATCTGGGAATCGCAATTCTTACCGCACCGACAGCTCTCTTTACGCAAAACGATGTCCTGACCTACGGCGCTGCCGGCATCGTTCGCATCAACAAGCAATTCAGTCTGGCTGGCGAAGTGAACGGCCGCGCCAATACGCGACCAGGGACCGGGCCGTTGGGAACAGAGTCGCAGGCCCAGGCGCGCGTTGGCATGCAAGTGCGGGCGTCGGGACTCAAGTTCGATGTCGCCGGCATCAAAGGTTTGACCAGTTTCAGCCCCCGCTCCGGCGTCACTATCGGCGTCACCTATGACTCACCTGTGATTTTCGCTCCTGTCAAATAAGTGTTAGAGCTTTGATCTTTGGTCTTTGATCTTTGATTTTTGATCTTCGATCTTTGGAACATCGAAGGTCAAACCTCAAAGACCAAAGATCAAAGACCAAAGATCAAGGATCAAAACTATCCGTTCCTAACCTATGTTCGATTGGCTACACGCTGCGGCCCGGTGGCTGGGAACTTTTATCGTTGGCGTGCCGCTCTACATCGCCGCGCCAACGATGGTTTTGATCGGCGCTCTCGATTCCTCGCTGCTGTCTCTTCCGGAAATCAACGACTATCTAGTGGTCGCCCGCTGCTACGCGCATCCGCGAGCGGTCTTTATTTTTCCACTGTTTGCGGCGCTGGGCTCGGTGCTTGGCTGTCTCTTGCTCTACACGATCATCAGGCGGGGTGGGCAGGCGGTTTTGCGCCGCCGGTTTCGCGCCGAACATATCGAACGCGTCGAAGCCGCTTACGCGCGATTCGGCATCCTGGCCCTCGCGATTCCGGCGTTGTTGCCGCCGCCGATGCCGTTCAAAATCTTTGTGGCCACCGCCGGCGCAATGGAGTACCCGCGGCGGCGCTTCTTGCTCACTGTGCTGATCGCGCGCTCGCTGCGTTATTACGTTGAGGGCACGCTCGCCGTTTTCTATGGGGAACGCGTCCTGCGCTTCCTGAAAGACAATGGTTTGATGATCGTCAGCATCGTGGCTGGTGTTTGCCTGCTGGCACTGGTAGTTTATTTGCTTTCCAAAAGAGGCCGGGCGGCAGTTGCCGGCGGAAAAGCAAGCGAATCAGGGGATTAGAGCGGAACGAGCATCGCCGGTTTGCGGTGAGCGGAGGATTTTGCCGACAGTTGGCGCGAAAATGTAACGGAAACTGTTGCGTTACAAACGAAGTGAGAAAGGAATTATTCAACTTTTGAAGTGGCTTTTAAGCAGGCTTACCAAAGTCTCTAATTATTTAATTACCTTCGGGCCGTTTGGCCTGTTTGCGATTGCTCTTTTGGATGGTGCTTTCGTCCCGATGGCCGGCGGCCCGGACGCGGTGGTGATGTTGCTGTCCGCGTCGCGTCCGTCGTGGATGGTCTTTTATGCGGCCGCGGCAACGCTGGGATCGACGGCGGGCTGCGTTATTCTTTATTACATTTCGCAGCGGGCCGGGCGGCGCGCGCTGAACAGGTTTTCCGCCGCAAAGCAGGCTCGCGTTAAAGATTTGATCGAACGCTATGATGTGCTTTCCGTTCTGGTCGCATCGCTCCTGCCACCGCCTTTTCCCTTCAAACTCTTCGTAGTTTCGGCCGGCGTTTTTCGTCTCAGCGTGATGCGGTTCGCGATCGCCATCGCGGCCGGACGCGCGTTTCGATATTTGCTGGAGGGTTATCTGGCGGCGCGCTACGGCGATCACGCGAAGGAATGGCTGGCCCACTACTATCCGGTCATTGGTATCGGGTTGGCGGGGCTGGTGATTATCGTCTTTGTGGGCCGCAGTCTGTTGCGCCACCGGCACGCGGAACCTGTTTCAGAGATCGAAAGCTAACTGCGCCTCGTCCCGACGCGCGCGTCGAATTTCCGGCGCCAGCCGGAATCGACGAGCGGAGCCGACGTCCCTGATTCCCATTTCATCCATTTGCTCTAACAGCCGAATCAGAATCTCGGCGGTGGCGAGCGCATCGCTGCCGGCGCGATGACGCGCAGCGATGCCAATGCCAAAATGATCGGCGACGGCATCCAGGCGATAGCGGCGCAGCCCCGGAACAAAGTGGCGCGCGAGTGCGATCGTGCAGAGGCTGATGTTTGCCATTCGCTGGCCGGGAAAAGTGCGGCCAATTTCGTGGTTTAGCACGCGCAAATCAAACGGGGCATTGTGGGCCACCAACACACCGTCGCCGACAAAGTCCAACCATTCATCCGCCACGTCACTGAAGACCGGCGCATCCTTAACCAGCTCGTCTGAGATTCCGGTGAGACCGGTAATGAAAGGCGGAATCGGCGCCTCGGGGTTCAGTAGTCGTTCGAAGCTCCCGACGATTCGTCCGCCGGTGACGTGATAAGCTCCGATTTCAATGATTCGCGATGGCAGCAACTTTGAGCCGGTAGCTTCCACGTCTACGACGATGAAGTCGGTTTCCGGCAGCAGCCGCGCGTCATGATCGGGCTCAATCAGATTTATTTGAAAATCGTCGCCGAGTTCGAAACGGGGATCGTTGCCGAGTAAATCCGACATCAACCGTCCGGCAAGATGGGTATCGAGATTTGCCAGTTTGAAGACGGCATCGGCAATTTCGGCGGCTGAGGCGCACCCGCCACAAGCTTGCAGCTGATCCGCCGTTTCTTGAACGAGAGTCGAATCGGAAATAAGATTGCGGCGCGACGGCATGGAAACATATTGTAATCTGCGTTCGTGCTAACGCAAGCTTCATGAGATCAGAGGGCCCCGCTTCGCGCGTTGACGTCGCAGCAACACAACGTTAGGACATCACCAAATCAGAAGCCCGGAAATACCATTGAATCCTGAAGACGTAATCGAAAAATTCAAAGCGACCGGAGCATTGCTGGATGGGCATTTTGTTCTCTCCAGCGGATTGCATAGCGCGAAATATTTGCAGTGTGCTATCGCCCTGCAACATCCGTCCGTGGCGTCTGCTTTCGGCGCAGCGATCGCCGAACAGTTTCGCGATGCAAAGGTCGAGGCCGTCGCGTCGCCCGCAATCGGCGGCATCATCATCGGGTATGCGGTGGCGAGCCATCTGGAGGTTCGTTTCATTTGGACCGAGCGGGACAACGGAACGATGACATTGCGTCGAGGTTTCACGGTTGCGCCCGGCGAACGCATTTTGGTGGTGGAAGACGTTATTACGACGGGCGGTTCGACGCGCGAAGCGATCGAAGTGTTGCAGGCACAAGGCGCTGAGGTAATCGGGGCGGCATCGATCATTGACCGCTCTGGCGGAAAAGCGAATGTGGGAATACCACGAGTTGCGTTGGCGACGTTGGCGGTGCCGGCCCTGGATCCAACGAGTTGCCCTGCGTGTGCTCGAGGTGAGATTGCGATCAAGCCCGGCAGCCGGACAGCGCCGAAAACCGCGTAGCCAATTCAAGGTCATGAACTTCAAGCTGACGCTGCAATACGACGGCACGGACTTTCATGGCTGGCAAATGCAACACGACCTGCGCACGGTGCAGGGCGAACTGACAAGGGTACTTTCATTACTTGAAGGCCGCGAGATTGTAGTTCACGGATCGGGTCGCACCGACGCTGGCGTTCATGCCGAGGGCCAGGTTGCCAGTGCCAAGCTTGAATGGGCTTTTACGCCGGAAAAGTTACGCTCAGCCATTAATGGAAATCTCGAGCGGGACGCGCGCGTTATTGAAGTCGAGCCGGTGGACGAGGATTTTCATGCGCGCTATTCGGCGCGGGGCAAAACGTACGTGTACCGGATTGTTAATGCCCCAGTGATTTCTCCGTTCTGGAGTCGCTATGCGCAGCAGGAAGCGCGCCCGCTCGATCTGCAGCGAATGCGTTCCGCAGCGCAACTGTTCCTCGGCGAGCATGATTGGAGCGCGTTCTCTTCAGCTCAAACTGAAACTGAAACCCGGGTGCGGACGGTGACTGCGCTGGAGATTGAGGAACGTTGGGACCAGCGGGGCCAGTGCAGACTGATTGAAATAACGGCCACGGCGAATGGTTTTCTGCGTTACATGGTGCGCTCAATCGCCGGCACGTTGATGGCCGCGGCGCGCAATGAGATTGACAACACGACAATTGCGCGGGCGATCGAGACCGGTGATCGCACGCTGGCCGGCGCGACCGCGCCTGCATGCGGCTTGACCCTGCTGCGAGTGCAGTATGATTGACAGCCGCCAGTCCGGGCAGTACAAAGGCAGGGACGAGGAGCGGAATACTTACTTTGCTGGCTGACTTTGCATCCGTAGTAAAAAAAGGATCACGCGAAGATCGTTTGTTGACCTCGCTGTCAATCGAACGCCTGCCGCGGCACGTGGCCATCATCATGGACGGCAATGGTCGCTGGGCGGCGCAACGCGGACAGCCGCGGATCGCTGGTCATCGGGCGGGCGTCGAAGCGGTTCGCGCGGCGGTCGATACAGGAGCGCGGTTGGGGCTGGGCGCGTTGACGCTGTACGCCTTTTCGACCGAGAACTGGAAACGGCCGCGCTACGAAGTTGATGCGCTGATGCGTATGCTCCGGCGTTACCTGCGGCTGGAGCTGGAAGAAATTCACCAACAAAACATTCGCTTTCAGACGATTGGCCGTACTGCCGATCTGGCAAACAATGTGCGCGCGGAAATCGCTCGGGCTACTGCGCACACCGCGGCAAACACGGGAATGGTCCTGAGCGTCGCGCTCAATTATGGCGGGCGAGCAGAGATTGTTGACGCATCGCGCGCGGCGATGCAGCGATTGATAACTGAAGGCAAGGGCCCGGGAGAGCTGACGGAAGACGCAATCGCGCGCGAACTTTATACGAAAGATTTGCCGGAGCTCGATCTGCTCGTGCGCACGAGTGGCGAGCTGCGCATTTCGAACTTTCTCTTGTGGCAAAGCGCTTACGCCGAAATCTATGTGACCGAGACGCTGTGGCCGGATTTTCGCCGGTTGCATTTGCTGGAAGCCATCGCCGATTACCAGGGTCGCAATCGCCGCTTCGGCGGTCTGAAGCTGGTAGCAAACGCGAAGTGATGTAGATCGCGACCTCGGAGCCGCTCGCGATAGCGGGCGGATGGCACGCTCAACTGGAGAAGTAAATCGTTTGCTACCGCAAACGGCTCTTTAACGACTGCGTTCGTCCGCGCGAAAGCTCAAATTGCCCACACCGACTCAAAAACCCAAAAGCAAATTAGCCGGCCTCAATCCCTCGACCGCTCGGGTGTTAACTGCCGTAGTGGTTCTGCCCGTGTTGATTGCATCCATCATTTTCCAACAACTGCAGCTCTTGTTCGTCGTCATGGCCGCGGTCGCAATGATTCTGGCGCTCGCTGAATTTTGGGTGCTCGCGGGGCGGCGCGGGATCAAAGCTGATTTCGCCGCGGGATATTTGGCCGCGGTGGCGTTGCTGGCCGTGTTTTCATTTACCGAAAAGGGTTCGTTTCCTGATCTTTTCATGATCGAAATGATTTTGATCGTGTTGACGATGGGAACGCTTACCGCAGCGATGGTAAGGGGCGCGCCCTTTGACAAGATCATTCCGGCGCTGGGCGCGACGCTGCTCGGAGTCATGTATGTGGCCTTGCTGGGCGGACATCTGGTGGCGACACGCGTGGGATTTGCCCCAGCGCTCTCCAAACATTTGCTGTCGTTCTTTTTTCTTGTGCTGATGGGCGGCGATACGGCGGCTTACTATGTCGGCCGGGCACTGGGGAAACACAAACTGGCGCCGAAAGTGAGTCCGGGCAAAACATGGGAAGGCGCGGCCGGCGGAATGACAGCGAGCTTGCTGATGGCAGCACTGGCCCACTTTTGGTTTTTTCGTGAGTTGCCGTTGAAATGGGCGGTTCCGCTCGCCGCGGGCATGAACATTCTGGGCGTGGTCGGGGATCTGGTGGAGAGTGCGCTGAAACGCAGCGTCGACGCCAAAGACGCCGCGAATATTTTGCCGGGTCATGGCGGATTTCTCGATCGGTTGGATAGCTTGCTCTTCAACGCGCCGCTCATCTACTATTTTGCGCGCCTGTATTTTCGTTAACAGCATTGCCAGATGACCACTAAGAAGCTCGTCATAATCATCGTCAGCGTCGTCGTCGGCATCGCTTTGTTGATTGCTATTTTTGTCGGCGCTATTGTGGGGACCGTCTTTTACTCAATCGGCAAGAGCGAGGCGGCGACGGTGGCGAAGGAATATCTTAAGGCCAACGCCACGCTGAAGAGTGACATCGGTGAAGTTAAAGATTTTGGCTCGCTCATCACGGGAAACATCAACGTTCACAATGCGGATGGCGAAGCGACGTTGTATCTGAAAGTAATCGGCGAGCGACGGAAAACCAACGCCACCGTCAGCCTGATGTATCGCAATGGACACCAGTGGCGCGTGACGGAGGCCTCCTATGAAAATGCCGCGGGGCAAACGGTGGACTTAATGCACACGTTTGCACCTTCAGAATCAACTCCCGCGCCGTGAAGGCAGCGCAGACTAGAGTCTGCGCTAGATTGAATCGCATGACTAAAGGGGTAGCTATTCTTGGTTCGACCGGCTCGATCGGCTGCAACACGTTGCGCGTGATCGAAGCGCTGGGGGCGAATCGTTTTCGCGTCGTTGCGCTGGGCGCCGGCCGCAACATGGAGCGACTCGCCGATCAGATCGCATTTCATTTGCCGGAAGTGGTGTCGGTTGAATCGGAAGAAGCCGCGCACGATCTGCGCGCGAGATTGTTCGAACGCGACGTCGACCTGCCGCGGATCGTGATTGGCGAATCGGGCCTGGTGGAAATTGCCACGCATGACCTGGCTGACTGCGTTGTCTCCGCGACCGTCGGCGCGGTCGGATTCGTACCCACGTTGCGCGCGCTGGAAGCAGGGAAGCGCGTCGCACTCGCCAACAAAGAAACGCTGGTGATGGCCGGCGAGTTGATGACCCGGGCCGCTGCCAAATCAGGCGCGGAGCTGTTGCCGGTTGATTCGGAACATAACGCGTTGCACCAGTGCCTGCGCGGAGAAAAACGATCCGAAGTTCGGCGCATTGTTTTGACCGCCTCCGGCGGACCATTCCGCACGCGGAAGAAGTCAGAGATCGAAAGCGCGAGCGTAGCAGAAGCGTTGCAGCATCCCACCTGGAGCATGGGTGCGAAAATAACGATCGATTCAGCGACGCTCATGAACAAAGGGTTGGAAGTGATCGAGGCTCACTGGCTCTTTGGCTTTAGCGCCGACGAGATCGCCATCGTGGTGCATCCTGAATCGATCGTTCACTCGATGATTGAAATGGTTGATGGCTCAGTAATCGCGCAAATGGGCGTCACCGACATGCGGCATGCGATCCAGTACGCGCTCACTTATCCTGAGCGCCATCCCTCCGATCTTCCGCCGCTAAATTTGGCCGCGCTGTCGTCGCTTCACTTTGAAGAGCCGGACCTGGAACGGTTCCCGTGCGTCGCGCTCGCCTACCGCGCGTTGCGGGAAGGCGGAACCCTTCCGGCGGCGCTAAATGCCGCCAATGAAGAGGCAGTGCAGGCATTCATCGACCAGCAGATCGGCCTGGGCGATATCCCCCGCGTAATCGAGTCCGTCATGAACCAGCATCCCACCCAGCAAGTGACCGGCCTGGATGTTGTCCTGCAGTCCGACAGCAACGCTCGCATCTCGGCCATCGCTGAAATAGAGAAGTTGAGTCACCGTGCCAACCTGCTCGCCGAAAGCCCTGTTTGACCGCAGCCTTAAGCCCCGCGTAAACTCGTTCTTGCGGCAACCTTGAGTTATTCAATTAACTCTAACTCTGCGCGCGTTTTATCTTGATCCTTTAGGAAAAGGCGTTTTGTTTTAATGAACACATTCATCGGTATTATCGCTTTTATTTTCATCCTTGGTTCCGCAGTTATTATTCATGAGTTCGGCCACTTCATCGTTGCCAAGCTTTTCAAGATTCGCGTCGAGGCTTTTTCCTTCGGCCTGGGACCGCGTTTGTTTGGCAAGCGCTTCGGCGATACGGATTATCGTGTTTCGGCTATCCCGCTCGGCGGTTATGTGAAACTCGGCGGCGATGAATCCAACGCGCCGCTCGAAGGCGAGGGCGCGTCTGATATTCCCGATCGGGAACGATATGACTTGCGACCGCGATGGCAAAGAGTTCTGGTGGCGATCGCCGGACCGGTCATGAACATTTTGACTGCGCTGGCAATTCCGTTGGCCGGCGCGATGATTTCCGGCGTGCCTGCGACGCCAGCCCCGGTGGTGAGCCGCGTCACTAAAGACGGCGCCGCCCAAACTGCCGGCTTGTTACCGGGTGATCGCATAGTCTCTTTCAATGGTACTGAGAACCCTAAGTGGGAAATCATTCATGGCGATGCTTTACTGTCGCCAGGCCAGTCGCTGCCGCTGGTGGTTGATCGCAATGGGCAACGCCTGCCGTTAACGATTAAACCCACGCCGCGAACTGAGGATGGCGAAACTGCGGGCACGCTCGACTTTATTCCGGATTACGGCAACGTTCCGATCGTCATTAGCGACGTAAGTCCCGGGACTCCGGCAGAGGAAGCCGGCCTGCAAATCGGCGATCACATCGTCGCGGTGAATGGTCAGCCGATCGCCAGCGCGGAGCAGGTATCGCAGACGATCCAGGAGAATAAGTCCGCACCGATTACGCTCAAACTCGAACGCCAGGGCCGGCAATTCGAAGTCACCACAAAAGTGCGGCGACTGGCGGATGGCCGGGAGCGGCTTGGCATCGCTCAGGCCGAAGACATTCCCCTGCAGAAGGTCGGACTATTTCCGGCCGCGCGCTATGCCGTCAAGCAAAATCTCGAGATTGTCCGATTGACGAGCAAGGCGCTGGGCCAATTCTTCAGCGGGAAAAGGTCGGCCCGAAATACTCTTTCGGGGCCGATTGGGATTTATTCGGCGGTGCGAACCTCGGTGATCAGGTTTGGTTGGGATGGCCTGTTTACGATTCTCGGATTTCTTAGTCTGAATCTGGGGATCTTTAACCTGCTCCCAATTCCCGTGCTGGATGGCGGCGCGATCTTTCTCTTGCTGATTGAAGGTTTGCTGGCACTGGTTGGCATGACCATCTCAGCCACGGTCCGTGAGCGAATTCAGCAAGTAGGATTTGTAGTCGTCATTCTGCTAATGGTCTTTGTGATAACTAACGATGTGTTGAAGAAGGTCTCCAGCCCGGCGGCTGAGACACAACCGGCGGCCACCGCTGTGCCGGAGCCGGGAAAATAATTCGTTTGGCTTCTGCTGAACAGTCGCAAACTAACAGTTTGCGTTACAATTCATGACGATGAGAAAGTCCAGAGCGGTACAGGTAAAGCACGTGCAAATCGGCGGCGGTGCGCCGGTCGCGATCCAGTCGATGACGAAGACGGACACGGCTGACGTCGGCGCCACGGTCGCGCAAATCGAAGAGATGGTCAGCGCCGGCTGCGAGATCGTGCGACTCGCCGTGCCCGACAACGATGCGGCAATTGCGCTGAAGGAAATTCGCAAGCGCGTGCCGGAGATTCCGCTGGTCGCCGACATTCACTTTCATTACAAGCTGGCCCTACTGGCCCTGGAAGCGGGAATTGATAAGCTGCGGCTCAATCCGGGAAATATCGGTAAGCACGAACGGATCGTTGAGGTGGTACGGGCGGCCCAGGCGCAGCAGGTTCCGATTCGGATTGGCGTAAACGGCGGTTCGCTGGAAAAGGACCTGCTAAAAAAATACGGCACGGCCACGCCGGAAGCGATGGTGGAGTCGGCCATGCGTCACATCCGGATCCTGGAAGATCTGGACTTCACCGACATCATTATTTCGCTGAAGGCTTCGGACGTGCAGCGCACGGTTGCGGCCTATCGACTGCTGGCAGAAAAAGTTGATTACCCGTTCCACCTCGGCGTGACCGAAGCGGGAACAGCGTTCGGCGGCATGATCAAGTCTTCGATCGGCCTGGGCATTCTGCTGCATGAAGGGATTGGTGACACCATTCGCGTTTCGCTCGCGGCCGAACCACAGGAAGAAGTTCGCGTCGCGTGGGAGATTGTAAAGTCGCTTGGCTTGCGCACCCGCGGCGTCACCGTGGTGGCGTGTCCGACATGCGGCCGTTTGGATGTCGACAACTTCGTTGAGATTGTGACCGAGATTGAGCGCCGCCTGGCGCACATTGAAGAGCCGCTTCACCTATCCATCATGGGTTGTGCGGTTAACGGTCCGGGCGAAGCGCATGACTCGCAGTTGGGCATCACCTTTGGCCGCGGCGTCGGCATGATTTTCAAAGACGGTGTGCCCATGCGAAAAGTTGCCGGCGAGAACATTGTCGAAGCGTTTGTGATGGAAACGGAAAAACTACTCGCCGAAGGCAAAGACGCTAGATCGCAGTTGGCATCAGAACCGCAACTGGTTTCCATCACCTAGCCGTCAGAACCGCCTGCGGTAGCGGGCGGGCCTGCGGATTGCGGAATGCCGATTTCGGATTGCGGAATAAGCGACCACTCCCCATTTCTTTTCCAATCCGCATTCTGCATTCCGCAATCCGCAATCGCTGGGCCCGCCCGCTACGCAGGCGGTTCTGACTTATGCGGAGGCCATCGTGATGAACAACGCGTCAGTGGCGACTTTGCGATTGATGTTCACTGCCAGGCCGGCGCGCAATTCCTCGATTTGCAACAGCCACTCACCCGCCTGCCGGCGATTCAGTTTAGCCGCAATCTTACGCAACTGCGGAAGTTGATCCACGTTAACAATTGTATGATCCGGCCGGCCCAACGCGAGGACCCACGCGTCGCGAATCAGAGTCTCCAGCACATCCAAACGACACTCGTATTCATCCTTCCGCCTGGCGTCGTTCAACCCTTCCGCTGAACGCAAAAGCTCAACCCGATCACCCGTCAGCACCAGCGACTGCAGCACCGTCAGCATAGCCTCGCGCTGTTCGCGATAAGTTTCCGCATCCGTCGCGAGCGCGCGGCCAATACTGCCGCGGGATGTGCTGGCCAGCAAACCTGCGTCCCGCCGGGGGATACCTTTTTGTTCGATCAGGAACTTCTCAATTTCCGCCGGCGGAATTGGCGCAAAACGGATTGCCTGACAGCGTGAACGGATCGTGGGCAACAGCGCCGCCGGTTGGGACGTGGTCAGGATAATGAACGAAGTCGACGACGGTTCTTCCAGCGTTTTCAAAAGGGCGTTGGCGGCATTTTCGTTCATCCGATCGGCATCCTCGATGATGAAGACGCGTGCCCGGCCTTCGTAAGGGCGAAAATTCGCTTCACGTTCGATCTCGCGCATTTGCGAGACCAGCAAAAACCGGGTCGGCGGACGAACCAGGCCCACGTCGGCATGACGCGTGCGGATGATCCGGTTGTTGGCGTCCTTATCACTGGAGGCCGGGTAATCGATTTGGGGAATTCGCAAGCACGACGAACATTGGTCACAAGCTTCCACGCCCTTGCGTGTGCGGCAGTTCAACGCCTTCGCGAGTTCAAGCGCGAACAACTTCTTGCCGATACCGTCTTCGCCGGTAAAGAGAAGAGCGCCGGGAACTCGTTCCGCAGCCAGCATGCGGCGCAACGCGTCCCTGGCTTCCTCATTTCCAATCAAGTGAGCAAACATATTGTCAGAACCACCTGCGTTGGCGGGCGGGCCTACTATGAGTCAGCGTTCTTAGCCGCAGAGACGAGGGGCCGCGCGCTACCGCAGGCGGTTCCGACTCTGCAAAAACGCGATTACCGTCTCCTTAACTTTCTGCTGCGTCTCCTGCACCTCGCCGGTGGCGTCGATAACGCGGACGCGTCCTGGCTCGGCGGCTGCGATTCGCAGATAGGCATCGCGGACTCTCGTGTGGAATTCAACATCCTCAGCATCAATGCGATCGCCAGTATTCTTGTTCTCATGCCGGCGGCGAGTGCGCGCGACGCAGTCCTCGACCGGCAAATTGAAGAGCAAAGTCAGATCCGGCTTGAGTCCATCGGTCGCCAACTTCACAATTTCATCCACCAACTCAGAATCAAATCCGCGGCCCGCTCCCTGGAACGCAACCGTGGAATCGGCATAACGATCAGACAGAACAATCCCACCGGAATCGATAGTTGGACGCAAGACCGTACGCACATGTTGCGCCCGGTCGGCGGCAAAAACCAGTAGCTCCGTCAGCGGATCGACCTCCTCCTCAACATCCAACAGCGCCGCGCGCAAACGCTGCCCCAGCGGGGTCCCGCCCGGCTCTCGCGTGGTGGTTACGTCGAGGCCCAACTCCCGCAATTCACTGGCGACCAAACGCATTTGCGTGGATTTGCCACAGCCGTCTATGCCTTCGAAAGTAATAAATGCGCCGGCCACACGTCCCCTTTATTTAACTGGGATGATTTGTCTTGAGTGAACTCAGGAACTCTTGGAATCGTCGGTCGGAGGAGTTGTTTGCGACGCGCCCGCGTCATCTGATAGCGACCGCAATTCGCCGCTGGAGCGTCGCGTGTGCGATATGGTAGAGATCGCATGTTTGAAAATCAGTTGCTCCTGGGAAGCCGCTTCCAACATTACGGAAAACTTGTCAAAACTTTTAATGCGGCCCAGCAGCTTCGCGCCATTAACCAGGTAGATGGTGACCGTGCTTCGCTCACGGCGCGCGAGATTTAGAAACGCGTCCTGAATATTTTGTGGCGCCGGCTTTGAATCCACGACAAACTCCGATTCGCTTGAATCAAAACAAAAACTGGTTTGCGGTTGAGGGAGAATATAACACACCCGAGTAGGTGACAAGCAGAATTGCCTTTGAGGCAATCCACTTTGGGATTTCAAATCTGAGATCTCAGATTTCAGATTAGACAGAGCAACATGGCGGGGTTCTTTAACAGAACGCTATGCGGTCCGGTGGATACTGTTTACGAGAGGAGGTAACTCGATTTTTTGATTCTGTGTGGCGCTGTGTAATCTGTGAAATCTGAGTAATCTGCGGATTAATTCTCCGATGGCGCCTTTCGCAGAGCTTCGATAACTTGCAGTTGCACCCGCGGCTCTTCACCGAAGCCTTCGATCCATTCGACGCCTGGCTCGTGACGAAACCAGGTTAGCTGCCGCTTGGCGTAGTGACGGACGTTGAGCTTAGTCTCTTCGATTGTGCTTTGCAGGTCGCGCTGCCCGCGCAAATATTCAACGACGCGGCGATAGCCATGCGCGCCGAGCGCGTTCGAATCTGCCGGCACGCCGTCCGCGAGGAGCGCCTTCACCTCTTCAACTAATCCATCGGCGAAATGCTGTTCAGTGCGTTGGTTGATCCGTTCATAAAGTTCAACCCGCGGCGGATTCAATACGAAAATGCGCATCCGGCCTGCCATTTCAGACGGTTGCGGCCGCACCGGCCTCTGTGCTGACACTGGCTTGCCTGTTTGAAAGCAAACTTCCAACGCGCGTTGTACCCGGGGCCAGTCTTTTGGGTTTAGTTTTTCTGCTTCCGCAGGATCCAGGCGCGCCAGCATTCGGTGCAGATAATGAAGGCCTTTTTCTTCGCGCAGGACGGTCAGCCGGCGGCGCAATTCTCCATCCGTCGCGGGACTGGCGAAGAACGGTTGCCGTAAAGAGCGCAAGTAAAGCCCGGTCCCGCCACAAAGAATCGCAAGGCGCCCGCGCGCTTCGATCTCCCTAATTGTTTGGCTGGCTTCACGGGCCCAATCGCCGGCGGTGAAATTGATTCGCGGCGAAACAAAATCGATTAGATGATGAGGAATTCCGCGGCGCTCCGCCGGTGGCACCTTGGCGGTGGCGATTTGTATTTCCCGGTAGACCTGTACGGAATCGCAGTTCACGATTTCGCCGCCCAACGCCTGAGCCACGGCAATTGCGAGCTCGCTCTTACCGGAAGCCGTTGGACCAACGATGGCAACCACTGCGGTCCCGGGAGCGCGGGCGTACCGGGCCTGGAGTATTTCGCTTGCCGGATTCACTAACGAGAGATGATAAAGCGAATTGCGATGACGAGCCAGATGACAGCAAGGATTAGCAGCGCGCCAATGATTTGTGCCCGGGAAAAGCGCAAAGCGATCAGGAGAGTGCGGTAGAGAAGTTTATGCCAGCAGCAGGTCCGTCAAAGCTGAGTCGCTGGGCCGAACCAACGCTTTCCCTTTCGCTTCGAACACGGGAACGAATCGCTGTCGCGTTAATTCATACATCGAGCGTAAGGCGCCAAAGTCGCTCGCGATGTCGCGCTCGACGAAACTGACGCGATGCGCCGTTAACCAGGCCCTCGCCGTCTCGCACAAAGGGCAATGCGGCACTACGTAGAGCGTCACCGCGGGTGGCGCAGAGGTTTTTTTCATGAGGTGGCTCCCCTTAGTCTGGACAAAATCTGCAGGGGTCTGGACACGGCCCGGGCAGAACTCGAGCTCAGGTTAATCCCGGTACCTGGGAAACCGCAACGTCACAACAGTGATGCTGGTGATGAGGGAATTACAAGAGATTCAGTAAAGGCGGGTCAGCTCAATTCCGGTGTAATAATTCTTCAAAATCCGATCGGCGCTCCAGCCCAACTTTGCCAGGCCATAAGCTCCCACCTGACACATACCGACGCCGTGGCCCCAGCCGCGTCCGGTGAATACGAACCCGATCACACGCCCGTTGGCGTCGTAACGCCGATCGATAATGAAGAGTTGTTCGCGCAAGCCAAGCGCCGAACGTATGCGACCGCCGCGTACGTGCGCTGTCCCATCGGTGCCAATGACTGCCAGGTCAATGGCACGCCGCGAAGAGCCGCGCGCTACCACCTGCAGATCGGTAATCGATCCAATGCCGCGAACTGAACGTCCCAGACGTGATTGCACCTCGCCGACCGACATATCGTTGGTCCAATTAGTGTACGGCGAAGAACGCTCGGCCGATGCGCCGTTCGGCGCCGGCTTTACATCGAGGTAATCCACCTGGCCATGTGTATCAACGTGAAAACCTACGGGCTCACCGCCAACCAGCGCCACGGAGCGCATGGGATAAAGCCGGTTGCCTAGCTGGCTAAACAAAAATACGTCTCGGCTGACTACGATCGGCTGATCCTTGCCCTTACTTGATCGTAAGACCAAAGCTCCACCCGCCGCCGGCCGCGCAGTACCCTTCTGCAATTGCAGCAGGCCGCGCGCTTCCAACATGCGGGCGATAACGTGCAGCGCGCGAGCGCGAGATATCTGCTCGCGCGGCCGCAAGGTCGCATCGGGATAGAGAGCCAGGTGCCCCTCGCGCAACAGCATCGCCACATCGGCACGATTTGCTTGCGGCACCTGTTCAGCATCCCGAAAAGCCAGCAGGTATTCCACGTCCGCATTGTCCAGCAGCACGTCGGCGCGGGTATCGCCAAAGACCGCCTGGGCCAAAGCGGAACTGAACCCGCCCGGTCGCGTTGTTTCTTCAGACACGCTAACGGCCGGTTGTTTTGTCAGACGCGTGACACCAGCCAGCCAGTCGCGCACGTCGCCATTTGTCACATGAGCGGACAGCCATGCATCCGAAACCTTCTCCGGCAAAGCGAAGTCGTTAACGTAAAGTAGTGCGACTTCGCGCAGGACATCGGCGTTCTGTTCGTCTTTGATGTCGGGCATATCACGCGAGCTCTTGACGATGTAGGGCGCAAAGGCGGCTTTCCCTTCGGCGCCGCACTCGCGCCCGCGCAGATAAGGCGATGCGGTATTGAAAATGTTCTCGGAGTCCTCGGTGCGGCCGCCACAGGTCGAAGTGTAGACCGCGTTGATCGGCTCGCCATCAAAGGTTGCGACCAGGCCGCGCGTTTCATCAACGGCGCGGCTGGACAATGGATGCTCGCTGGCAAGGCCGCGGTAAACCTGTGAACGAATTGTGGGCAGCAAGTCGAAACCAGCGGCGGCGAACTGTCCTTTGTTTTTCAAAGCATAAGTGCGGGCAGCAATCGCCTGCGCTTTTAGGGCTTCGATAGCCGGATAACCGCCGGGCGAAAGTTCGTTCGGCACCACGCCTTTAACATAATCTTCGAGGCCAATAACATTTACCACGGTCAGCGCGCCCCGCGGGTTGGCGAACACTTCAATCCGGCCACGATACGGTTTGTCGTTGAAACGAACTGGCGCGCCGACCTCATCGTCAGAGCCAAACGCGATCGGCGCACTCGAAGTAAGTAAGGGCGCCACGCCGCGGGCAAACGCGACCAGCTCGCGCGTAGGAACACTCGTACGCGAAACTGTTTTGATTGACCCGGGGCCCGAGGGGCGGACCGTGCTGCCTGCGTTCGCGTCTTTCGGCGCGGAGTTCACCGAAGGAGTTGCAGAGCCGGGCCGCGAACTAGTAATGCTTAATTCGAAACCAGCCTCTTCCAACCTCAATCGCAATTCTTCGGCTTCTTCCCGCGAGCTTCTGGATCCGGCGACCACTCGCCATAGATTCGTCCCGATCACGGCAACGAGTTCCGGTTTCTCACTGGTAACTTCTTCGATCTGTTTCGAGAAGCGCTCCGCTTCGTCGCGCATGAACGAGCCGTTGAGTTCAAGCCGGAAAAGATCGCGGTCGTTTAGCGAGGGCGGCGAGAGCAGACGCGATTCAATTCGCACACGAGTTGTGTCCAGCGGCAGGGGAGTGGCGTCCGGCACCGAGGCATTCATCAGATGTCCGGTGGTTGAGATCGTCGCCGAGCGCAAGTCAGTCGCCAGACCGATCCGCACCTTGGGTTCAGCCCCCAATTGCGCCAGTTGCGGATTATCACCAGGAGTTACCGGCCATGCAGGCTGTGACGCGTTGCCCGCGCGTCGACCCCTGGTCTCCTGGGCTGTTAATTGAGAGTTTGTAGTGAACGGTGAGATCGCCAGGCTCGTCGCAACGATCGTAATGACTAAATGTAAACGAAGGGAACTGCGCATAGCGTTACGATTTTGCGACGCCGATTAAACTTCGAACGGCTGACGACTATGTTACTACATTTGCGCTACCGCTTCGGGGGTTAATACATTCGGGATGGCCTTGCAACAAAAGTCGGTTGATACAATGGTAGGCCCGACGGGCCGTCGTTTAATAGCCACGCCCGCCAGGGCGTGGTGCCGGAGCGAGAAACGATACCGGAGCGCCGTAGGTGCGACGGTTGTTGAACGAATCAACACCGGTCCTTCGGACCTCGGAATCATCGGCTAAACGGGATCCACGCCCTTCCGGGCGTAGCTATTAATCGCTAGCCCTTCGGGCCTCTAAGACCCGCTCAACTCTCGTACGGCAACCCACAATTACCCCACTTCCGCTTCCGGGTAAAACCTTGACAGCTCTGTCACACGGGCATAGAGTGCGCCTGCTTTCGAAAGAGGCAGAAGGAGGCCCTCGATTGCCTCCTAACTCACTGGCTCGTGACCCCGCGAACCTCATGATTCTCGGTGGCGGAGGCAGCAAGCGCCGCCCCTCGCCGTATCGCCATCGCGACTCACCTGGATAACCCCGGTTTTTCGAGCTCTAGTCGTCGCAGTTTTGCATCGTGTCGGTCAAAGCGTTTCAGCGAATGCTTTCGCGACGCGAATGCCTCACGCTCCAGCTACCTAAAGGAGACTCCCATGGCGATGAATTTTGATGCGATTGTGATTGGAACCGGATTTGGCGGAACTATCGCTGCCACTAAGCTGGCCGCAAAAGGCAAGAAAGTTCTGATGCTGGAACGGGGCACGTTCTGGGTGACGCCGGAAAAGCTCGGCCAGCCGGTGCCGGGCGGTAAGAAGCCTATCCCGGTTTGGGCCAAGGAGCAGAACCCACCGATGCCCGTGCAATATTGGCCGCGCCCTAACCACCGGGAAGGGCTGCTGGATTTCTTTGCCAGTGTCCGCACCCCCTTCAATAAGGATGGTCTGTATCAGTATTCAATCTTTAAGCAGGCGGACATTCTGACGGCCAGCGGCGTTGGCGGTGGCTCACTTATCTACTCAAACGTGACGTTGCGACCACAAGCCGAGGTCCTGCAGGGCATCGGTCTTAACCTCGGCGACGCCGAGTATCAGGCGGCGCTCAAATGGATGGAGGATTTCCGCGGAAAGCTCAATCGCGTCGTCACGAAGATCCCGTTGCCGGGCCGCGACGTTTCGAATCTCACTGACGACGATTACCTTTACCTTGATCGCGCTCGACAGTTGCGTGACGCCGCCAAACTATCGTCGCAGAAACTCGGTATCCAGATGCCCTGGGCGCCGCTGGATCTCTCGCTCATCGAATACGATCCTGACCAGGGGGCGGCGCAGAGCCAGGCCGCCAAGAACCATACCTTCTGCGAAAGGCAAGGCCGATGCATTCTCGGTTGTTTGCCTGCAGCGCGGCACACGCTCAACAAGACTCTTTACGCCAAGCTCCTTTCGGATCCGACGAAGGGCGTCTCGCTATCGCCATTGGCCGAGGTCCGAGACATCAAGCAAATCGCCGGAGGTTACGAGGTTCACTATCGTGATCATCGCGACGACAACAAGAAAACTGTTACCGCGACGATGGTCTTTCTCGCCGGCGGAGTTCTGGGGACGACTGAGATCCTGCTGCGCTCGCGCGACAAGGGCGGTCTCAAATTCAGCAAGACCCTGGGGACACATTTTTCCACCAACGGAGACTTTGGCGCCTTTTGCGTGGGCACGACCAAGCCCGTCTATAGCACCCGCGGCCCGATCAACACTTCCGGCGTACACGCCAAGTTTGATGGGCTCCACATTCACGTCGAAGACGCCGGCATCCCCGAAATGTTTGCTGCGCTTGCCAGCACTACTCTCGGAGTGCTCGATAACTTCGCGCAACGCGAGATCCTCAAGGCCAAGATGAAATTCGCTTTTACCTCGATGGCGCTGCCTGACCTGCGCGATTTCTTCCCACACCTGCCTGACACCTACGATCCCACCAGCTTCGAGACCGAGGCTGAAATGGTTGCCAACATTTTCTTCTTCAACGTGATGGGCCAGGATGATGCCAGCGGCAAATTCACGCTGGACAATGACAAGCTCAAACTTGACTGGGACAAGAAGATTGGCGACACACCGATCTTTGGAAAGATCGAGACGCTGCTTAAGTCACTATCCGAATCAATGGGTGGCCGCTATGTGCCATTCCCATTCTGGAGAGGTCTGGGAAACAAGAAACTGACCGTCACGCATCCGCTGGGCGGCTGTCCCATCGCTCCCACCAGCTTTGACGGCGTGGTGGACGAACTCGGTCGCGTGTTTGACGGCAACAAGGCGCCCGGCTCGACTGACGTCTACCCCGGTCTGTATGTCGTGGACGGCTCCGCCATCCCGGGCGCGTTGGCTATTAATCCGACGCTCACGATCGCAGCCCAGGCGCTTAAGAGTATTAACGCTGCATTACCTTAAAGGCGACTGGCGCTGGCGTTGAAAATAGTCGAGGGCATCAATCTGACATGGTGCTTTGATGGGATTTGTCTTGGAGTAGAAAGGAAAAACCTCATGGCAAATGAAGTGAAATTACGTCTTGAGCTTACAGACGTCTACGGTGAAGGCGTTCGCGAAAAAGTTGATGTCATTCTTCGGCATCAGGTACTCAGTGAAGTGCTAAAAGCCAGCGCTAATGCCTCGTCCCCTATCGAAATCACGGGATTGCGCGGTTTCCCGCAGGGGCTTTATCGAATGGAAATTGATCCGCCTTCCTATCAATACATAAGCCAGTTCATCAACATGAAGGCCAGCGGAGTCACAAAGGTCCCTATCACATTTCCAATTGATCCTAAGAAAGTGAAGAAGGTCAATTTTCCGGTTCACACAAAACTGAGTGATGACCTCAAAAGGATTTTGGAAGCTAGCGGAAGCGTCCTGTCCTTCGAAGGTAAAACAGGCCGGACACTCTACGACGCGCTGGACGACATCCGGCGGGCAGGGTTGCTGAATATCGCCGTAAAGACCGGAGCTGCCCCCCCTGACTAACGGGCGAACCGTAATCTCTTATATACAGGAAATCAGCGAACTGCGCGGCGATCGGTTTTTTGCAAAGGTCCCGAAGGAATTGCGTGAAGAAGCCAAGAACAGCATCTCTGAGGGGCTGTTCGATGAAGTCTCGGGATCTTTGCATCACCCGCCGCCTGGATTTAGTTCGGCCGGAAGTTTTAAGACCCCGGAACATTATGGGAATCTGCAGTTGACCTTTTTCATGAAAGGCGATGACTGTGTTGCTGACATCGACATAGACGACGCTGCCGGACTGGAGCATTTTTTTCAGGTAGTCCGCAACCGGTTATCCGGACAGCCAACCCATCCTTACAATATTCATGAAATTCTGGTCGGCTATCAGAAGCTCGACCCAGGATATCGTTTTCAGATTTGAGCCTGTCCGAAGATTGAACAGCGAGCCGTCCCGCCTCATGTTTCAAAACGTTCCCGAACAGTTGTAACGAACACGATCGCTCCAATCAACCCAATCGCCCCGGCGACGATGAAGGTAGTCGCCGGAGTTATCTTCCACAGCAAACCGCCTATCGCTGCGGCTGGGGTAATCGAGAGACTGCGCATTAGATAGTAAAGACCTACTGTGCGCGCTCGGATCTGAGGTTCGGCGAGATCCACGATCATGGCCTTGCGTGCCGGTTCCCCAATTTCACGCAGGCCGCCTATGACGAAGGCCAGGACGAGCGTGGCAAAGCTCTGCGACAGGACGATGGCGAGGGGAAAGCCGGCGAAGCAAAAGAAGGTCGCGATCACGAAGGGGCGGCGTCCGATGCGGTCAGCGAACTTTGCGGCCGGAATATATACCAAAATTGACGTGGCAATTTGAATTGCGATCAGCACGCCAAAGCGCGCGACGCTTACCCGCAGGACGTTGGTGACATAGAGAATTACAAAAACGCCCGCCATGCCTTCGCAAGTGCGAATAATTATGTCCGACACCAGCAGCAGCTTGAGACGGCGATGAAATAACTTCCAGACGTCGAAAATGTTTAGCGGCTCGCTTTTTCTGATTTCAACCTGAATCGTCATTATGATGAAGATTGTGACGACCGCGAGCGCGAGCGTGATAAGCAAGCCGATCCGAATACCTGTGGCGATACCCGCGGAGGCGATGACGGCGCCGCCGATCATGGGTGCAAAGACAATGGGGATACGCTTCAGCAATGATTGCAGCGTGAAGCCCATGGCGCGCCGTTCCTTCGGCAATGAATCGCCGATGACGGCGAAGATGGCCGGGGAAGCCATGCTCTGCCAGGCCATGGCGAACGCTAATCCAAGGAAAAGGTAAGGCCAGGCCGGACTGAAGAGATAGATGAGGTAACCAATTACCGCTAAGCCGATGAAAGTGAAAAACGCGCGCCGCCGGCCGAAGCGGTCCGCGATCCAGCCGCCTGGATATTGATAAACTGCGTCGAGAAAATCCTCGGCCGTGCCGAAGAGACCGATGATGGCGGTACCGGCGCCCAACGTCTCGAGGTATTTGGGAAGAAATTTTTTCCAGAGCTCTTCGCCAAGACCAAGCAGGAAGACTGCCGCAGAGGCGGCGGTTACATTTCGCTCAAGGCTGAAGAAATCCGCAAGCCGCGCGCTCCAGCTCTGCGGCGTGGGAGACTTATTACGGTCGGCAGTCATAATCTGAGTGCAGACTCTAACATGGTGGGTAGACTCAGGACGCTTTTGCTTGATGGCCGGTTAGCGGGCGATCCCAACACTACAGGGAGACACGGTTATGGAATCACCATTCGCTTGCGACATAAGCGCGTTGACGGCTGAGCAGCATCGCCGTCATGGTGAGTTGCTGGGCCAACTGACCGCGGCGCAGCAACAGATTCAGGAACTGCCGGACGGGTATTCGCTTTGCTTCGCCTGGTCGCCGGAGATTTTCCAGGACCTGGCAGAGTTCGTCGTGTACGAGCGTCTGTGTTGCCCCTTCTTTGATTTGGACTTGAGTTTGGAACGCGAGCACGGGCCGTTATGGTTGCGGATCCGTGGGCGCGAAGGAGTTAAAGAATTTATTCGTAACGAACTGAACCTGGCGCAACTGAACTCGGGTAAGGTTAGTACCACCGCGCGGTAGCGGATGGGTCCGTCCCACCCAACCCCTTAATCATCCATTGAGCGCGGCGACGGCGAGCGAATGGAATTGTTGGCGGACGCTTTTGATATCGGCAAAGGGTAAGGTCGGAACATGCGTACGGTTAGTCAGTAACAGGAAGACCCGATCATAGTTGGGATCGATCCAGCAGCTCGTGCCGGTAAAGCCTGTGTGGCCAAACGCGTCCGGGGGGAGATCCGGCCCGGCGCTTGATTGCTTCGTCGCGAGATGCCAGCCGGGAGAGCGCGCTTCGTTTAGTCCCTCAGTCATGTTCGTTCTGAACAGCTCGCAAGTTTCAGGCGACAGCAATTCTGTTTGTCGAGCGAGAAACTGATTTGCCAGGCGCAACGTGTCGCCCGCGGTGGAAAACAATCCGGCGTGACCAGCCACCCCGCCCAGAAAATGAGCGTTGCCGTCATGCACTTCGCCCCAGATCAAGTTCGACCGCCAACCTTCATAAGGGCGATCGGGCAAGGTGCGTTCGCACATCTGGCGCTCGTAACTGTTACCGGTTTCGCAGGCGGCAACTTCGGTTTGCATCGCCGCGGCCGGGTTGAAAAAAGTTCGCTGTAGTCCCAACGGAGTGAAAATTTCCGTGTGCGCGAGGTTACCCAATTTCATCCCGGTCAAGCGCTCCAGCAGGAAACCCAGCGCGATAAAATTCAGATCGCTGTAAATCACCCTCGTGCCGGGGGGGCTTTCCAGCGTCTCGGCCGCAATAGCGCCGAGGGCTGCGTCCGGTTCCCCGCCGGAAGTAATGTACAGCGGTCGCCAGGCCGGCAGTCCCGATGTATGGACCAGAAGTTGGCGCACCGTGATGCCATGACGGTCGGTCCGCTCAAACTCGCCCAGATAATTTGCCACGGCACTATCGAGCGTGAGTTCGCCTAACTCGATCAGCCTCGCGCAGAGTAAACCGGTGATGAGCGGCTTGGTCAGTGAAGCGAGGTCGTAGATCGTGTCCAGCGAGGCCGGGCGGCCGGGGTCGCGCACAGCCTGGCCCAGGGCGTCGCTAAACATGATCCGATTATTTTCCGCGACGAGGTAAACGGCGGAAGGGAAATCGCCCGCAGCGATGCAGCGTGAGAGTAGTGAAGTGATATTGCTTTCTGACCGCGTCATGTCGAAGGAAACACCGGGCGTGGAAATCTAGCCTTGGGTCAACGCCACCAGATTCGCGTTGGCCGCATGCGCTTCAATCCGCTGCAGCGCGCGCAGGGCCAGGGCGAGCGCTCGACGTCCATCTGCGCCCGAGACCGGCGATGGTGCGCCCGCCGCGGCGGCTGCAAAGAACTCCAGAATTTCCGCGCGCAGGGGTTCAACATCGATTACGTCGAGATTGCGTACATGGACTCCAGGCCAGGCGCCGTCCATGGCCGGCGGCGCAAGGCTGCTGACCGACGCCCGTTTGGTAGCGTAATCGATAGCTACATAATCGCGCGGTTGGAAGAAACGCATTTTGCGAATCTTCTCAGTGCCAACTCTCGACGCCGTGATGTTTGCCACTGCGCCGGAAGCGAATTCCAGCCGCGCATTCGCTGCGTCGATGCGATCCGTCAGAATCGGAATTCCGACCGCGTGCAGACTGGTGACCTCAACCTCGGGGCCCACCAGCCATTGCACGATGTCCAGATCGTGAATCATCAAATCCAGGACGACGTCGATGTCGAGGGAGCGCGCGGTGAACTCACCCACGCGATGAATCTCGAAATACAGTGGCTGCCGCACGTGGGGCCGCAGCGCGATGAGAGCAGGGTTGTAGCGTTCGAGGTGGCCCACCTGCAGCATGGCGCCACTCTTCGCGCCCGCCGCAATCATTCGATCGGCTTGTTCCAGAGTACGCGAGATGGGCTTTTCCACTAGGACATGTATGCCCGCTTCCAACAGACCGCAGGCAATTTCGCAATGCGCCTGGGTTGGGACGGCCAGGCTGACTGCCTCAACTTGTCCGATCAGCGTATGCCAGTCGGTGGTCCATTGCGTGTCCCGTTCAGCCGCGATTGAACGGGCCGTTTCCTCATTCAGATCGCAGACGCTGACGAGTTGGGAGCGGCCTTCGCCGGCCAGGGTGGCATGAATGCGCGCGTGTTGCCGGCCCAGGTGGCCCACGCCGATGACGGCTGTGCGTAACATGTGGTTCTGTCGCGACCTAACCCACAACTGTTAGAGCGCGTCGCGCAACGCCTTATCCAGGAAATCGATGACGCGCCGGTCGTAACCTTCGCCGAGCTGACCTGTCGCCAACGGGAGGTTGAGTCCACTCAACGGCAGGTCAGTCTTCGTTTCCACACTGACTTGCGGTGTAAAGCACCTTTCCAGTTGGGCGGTAGAATCGCGCAAATAGCCGGCGTCGCTACCCGACAACAGGAGGACTCGTTTTCCCTGCAGGCTTGCGGCCACTCCGCAGGCAGGCGAGTTCGTGTACTTGCCCATGAAGTAGGCGCGCATTCCGATGCGCGCGAGTTTTTCCAGCAGGCTATTGTGCATGCCGCCACGGGCAGCGCTGATGGCATTAACCAGCTCGTCGGGTGACGCCGGCACCGAATCGAGGACGAGAGCCCGAACGTTTGCGTGGCTGGACGCTGCACCGAGCGCCGCATAGGCGCCTAATTCGGCGCCATACAAACCGATCACGTCGCTTGTTTGTCGCTCGCCCGCGGCTGTCTTCAAAGAGCGAAGGTAATCAACTGCGTCTGCGGCATCATTTACTTCACTACCGCCAAACGATGTCCACTTGACTGCGGGAGCAGGCCCGTGCCCGCGCAGATCCGGCCACAGCACGGTGAAATTCGTCGCTTCATTTAGTTTCACACTAAGGTTCAGCAACCACGAACGGTCGGCCCCGTAACGATGAAAAAGAATTACGGCCGGCGCTCCCGGAGTGCCGCGAATCAGCCAGCCGCGCGCAGCTGTGCCGTCGCGATTGGTCCACGTTTCATCGGTCGCTTTCAATGGGCTGCTGAATTGGGCCGCAAACGTTGCCGGTGTAACCAGGTAGTCACGTGGCGGGGGGTGCGTAATGCTGGTGACGATCCAACCGGAAGCTCCCGCTACAGCAAGAAAGAGCACGAGCAGAATCGGCAACATCGCTTTTACAAAACGCGTTCCTAGTATTCTTCGGCGAGCCATCGTCGGGGGCGATTATGAATGATGAGTTGTAAAAGCGAAAGTCTAATTTTCTCAAGGCGTTGAGCGGGAAAGGGAAAGCGCGTAGTCGTAGTCGGCCGGCGTGTTGATATTAGCGAAGAAGTTTGCTGCTCCGGAAAGGTCATCCAGTTCAGCCGGCGACACCCAACGCGTGTTCACTGCCGCAAGCAACGCGCGGGGCCGCCGTTCTCCAGTTGCGATCAGTTTTGTGGCTTCGGGCAAGCAGGATTCGGTGTGGTAAAGCGCGCACAGCGGTTGTGGCCGGCCGTCGGCCTGGACTGGCACGACTGCATCAAAACCTTCGCGCAGCATAGCCAGACGGCGAAAGAGATCGGCGGTTACGAAGGGTAGATCGCACGCAACTACCGCCACCCATGAAGATTTCGCGGCCGCCAGCGCGGTATGCAATCCACCCAAAGCGCCCCAGCGGGGATGGACATCGGGAATGTTAGGAATGTGTGGGAACGAACCGCCGGGCAATGCGTTTGAGCTGACTGATCGAACCGGCTGAGCGATAGAGCAAAGTTCTGATGCGATGACTTCGAGGAAGGATTGGCCGTTCAACTCCAGCTGCGCTTTATCGGTGCCCATGCGGCTGGAGGCGCCGCCGATCAGGATAAATCCTTCAATGCGGGAATCGCTGGGAATTTCGACGTTTTTTTTCATTACCGAAAAGACGGCGGGCAGTTCGGGAAACTCTGGAGGCTCAGGCTATGGAATCGGCCTGACCAGCATCAAACGTTTTCGCCGCAAAGGTTCTACTTTGCATGCATTTGAGCTATATTCCCACCCGGACATTCGGGAAGTTGATTTTATGAAAAAACACCTCGTCACGATTATCGCACTGCTGCTGGTTTTCGCCACGCAGTCCGCTGTTTCCGCCCAGACAAAAACCCTCGCAAAAACTGAGAACACTCTCGTGTTTCCCCTCGATGATTTGCGTCCGGGAATGAAAGGTGTGGCGCGTACTGTTTTTTCCGGAACTGAGCCGCAGGAGTTTGGCGTTGAAATTCTGGGCGTCTTGCCCGGCTATCCCGCTCCGCGGCAGTCCGCGATCATCGCGCGACTGTCCGGGCCGCAAGTGGAAAAGACCAGTGTCTTTGCCGGCATGTCCGGCTCGCCGGTTTATATCGATGGACGTATCGTGGGCGCAATCGCTTTCAGTTTTCCTTTCGCCAAAGAACCGATCTGCGGCATCACGCCGATTCAGGAAATGATCGATATTTTCGCGGCCGGTCAGGGCAGCAAAGCCCTGGAGCCGCGCGAGCCGCGGGCGCTGTCGTTTACGCAACTGGCCAGTTCAGACTGGAAACCGAACTTGCCGAAACAGGCAATTGCCGGCGCGCCGATGATTGCTTCGGTGGCGAGTGGTTCGCCACTGCTGCCGTTGATGGGCCAACAGATTCAACCGATCGCAACGCCGGTGGTTTTTGGCGGCATCAGCCAGCAAACTTTGGCGTTGTTCGCTTCGGATCTCATGAGCAATGGTCTTTTGCCGGTGTCGGGTGCGGGCGGGGCCGCGGCCATTACTCCGATTGGACCAGTGACGGAGAAGACGCTGGCGCCGGGCACTTCCGTCAGCGTGCAGTTGGTGCGTGGTGATTACTCAATCGCCGCTTCCGGCACCGTGACCATGCGCGATGGGGATCAGATTTACGCGTTCGGACATCCGTTCCTGAGCCTGGGCACTGCCGACATGCCGATGGCGGAAGCGTCAGTGGTCACGGTAATTGCGAATACCAACAATTCATTCAAGCTGGCTGTTCCCGGCCAGATGGTTGGCGCGGTTTCACAGGATCGCGCGACGGGCGTCTTCGGAAAACTGCGACAGGCGCCGCGCATGATTCCCGTGAAGATCAAGCTGCACACCAGCCGCGCGCGCACTGAGGAATTTTCTTATGAAGTCGCCAACGATGCCTTCCTGACACCGTTGTTGATGAACCTGACGATTTACAACACCATCACGGCCAGCGAACGAAGTCTGGGCGAATCTACCATCACCATTAGCGGCGAAGTTGGAATCAAGGGCCACGCGCCGGTTCAGCTCGAACGCCGGTTTTCATCGGCCAACGCAGCCGCGATGGCTGCTGGATCCATTGCCGTTCCGGTCGCGGCACTCCTGACGAGCGGTTTCGATAACGTCCAGCTCGACGGCATCACCCTCGACATCACTTCGACCGACAACAGGTACGCCGCGACGCTGGAACGAATTTCTATCGATCGAAATGAAGCGAGACGGGGCGAGAACATCGAGATTCAGGCCTACGTTCGCACCGAATCAGGCAAACAATTCGTGCAAAGGATTCCAGTACAGATTCCCGCCGACGCACCGCCAGGGCCATTGGTTGTGTTCGTGGGAGACGGAGGCGCGCTGCAGGAGAGTTCTGCGGCGAAGGCTTTTGTCCCACAGGACCTGGGCCAACTGGTCGGGGCCATAAACAAGATTCGCAAGGATGACCGGCTTTACGTGAAACTGTTCCGCGTCACGCCCGGCGTCGTTATTGGCACCAGCGAACTGCCTAACCTGCCGCCCTCGGTGGTTGCGACATTGAATAACGATCGTAGTTCAGGCGGGTACACGGCCATGCCTCTGTCGCCGCTCTTCGAGAAAGAATTGGCGCCGGCTGATTTCGTGATCAATGGCCAACAGGTGATTGCGATTGAAGTCGTGCGGTAGGCGCCGGGCGAGGTCGGCGTAATAGGGAAGCTCTTTGGAGTGCGGCGACCTGTCGCCGCTTTCATTGAGGCGACTTGTCGCATCCGAAAGCCGCCGCATCAGAAAGCGGCGACAGGTCGCCGCACTCCAAAGAGCTCGGCTAACCCGCCCGTTCTCCTCTCCTTACCACAATCAAGACGCGGCGCTCGGATGTCGGTATTGGGACTGTCTCCCATGTGAACGCAGGCGGCCTGACTACTTTCTTCCCCACCAGTGCCGGCAGGATGTCTGCCCTCCCAGCGGCCGAGCTTATCGCTCTTGTTCGGGACAACACTGCATCGCCGGCAAAAAGAACGACGGCGGCATTCACCGGCGCCCAGTCCAGCAGGCGCGGCAGAAACTGTTCGAAGCGATCCAGCGCCCGACAACTCACCACGTCTGCATGCGGCGCCGGCAAATCTTCAAAGCGTTGCGCTATCACTCTCGCGCGGCCCTGTAGTTGTAAACGCTGCAATGCCTCGTTCAGGAAAACGCTTTTCTTCGGCGACGATTCAATCAGCGTGGCGCTAATGTCCGGACGCAGGATGAGGCAGGGAATGATTGGCAGCCCGCCCCCCGAACCCACATCAACAACGCGCGCGCTCGTCATCAGAAGGGGTAAGAGCAGCAGCGATTCAAGCACGTGTCGAGTGGCAAACTCTGCCGGCGGACAGGGCGAAACCAAATGCAGTCGTGGATTCCATTTGCGCAGCAGGTCATAATACGAAGTGAGCTGTGAAACCTGCTCGACCGATAGAGTAACGCCGAAAAGCGGACCGTGTTGGTAAAGAGCTGCGGCGAATTCATTTTCGTTTAGTGGCTTCATTCTGGATTGGCGCGCCGGCATCCTGCCTGCAGAGCTAAGGAAAAAAGCAGGCAGCAAACGTTCCCGAAAGATAACATGAGCGAATCATTAAGCAGGCAACATCAAGTACTGGGCGAAGCCGTTACCCGCATCATCAGCGATTACACGAGCCGGCTTGACGAGCTGCCGTTAACCTCCAAAGCTTCGCCGGGCGAGTTGGCCCAACTTTTTGCCGGCCCCATGCCGCAATTGGGAATCAGTGTCGAAGAAATCCTCGAACGCTTTACTGAAGACATCGCGCCGCATGCGATGCAGATTTCCAGCCCGCGCTATTACGGACAATTTAATCCTGCGCCGCTGCCCATCGGAGTCTGGGCTGACGTTCTTTGCTCGGTCTTGAATCAAAACGCCGGCGCGTGGCGCAATGGGCCAACCTCCGCCCATGTCGAAACTCAGGTGCTGAAGTGGCTCTGCGAGCTCATCGGATACGGGCCGGACGCTTTCGGAATTCTGGCGAGCGGCGGATCAGAAGCAAACCTGCTGGCTTTAAAGTGTGCGCGCGATTATGCCAACCAGCAAATACCCGTTGCCGGATTGCCGGCTGCGAATGCGAAGCTGATGGTCTACGCTTCGGAGCAATGCCACTTCTCCGTGGAAAAGAGTTTAGACATTCTCGGCATGGGACGAAACAGTTTGCGCAAGATAGAGACCGATGATCGTTTCCACGTTCGCATGGACGAACTGAAAAGGGCGATGGAGCGCGATCGCGATGAAGGCTGTACACCTTGCTGCATCATCGGCCTGGCCGGCGCTACTTCAACCGGTGTAATCGATCCGCTGGAAGAGCTGGCGGCTCTCGCGCGGGAAAACAACTGCTGGTTTCACGCCGACGCCGCGTACGGTGGCGGGCTCGCCTTCTCCGACAAGCATCGATCGCAACTGCGCGGGATCGAGTTGGCGAATTCCGTCACTTTCGATCCGCACAAGTGGATGTTTGTGCCCTTTGTTTGCGGCGCCACGCTGGTTCGCGACGGCGCCAAAGTACTACGCGATGCATTCGATATCACGCCGGAGTATTTGAGCGAGGATCGCGGCGGCGCCGACGTGGCATACGACATGTTTCGTTATGGCCAAATGGGAACGCGTCGTTTCAATGCTTTGAAAGTGTGGATGGCCTTGAAGTTCATGGGCAAGCAGGGATACGGCGAGGTAGTGGAACGGCACATCGCGTTGACGCATTACCTGGCATCGCGGCTGGACGAACTCTCGGACTTCGAAAGGCTCGGCGAAGTTGAGACTGCGGTTTGCTGCTTTCGCTATTTACCGGCTGCGGTACGCAACCTGGAAGTGGAGCGGCAGGATCGAATACAGCAAGCTTTGCAGCAAAGGATTGAGCATAGCGGCGAAGCCTTCTTTCCCTCGACGGTCTTGCATGGCCGGCGCGCCTTGCGGATTAATATCAACAGTTTTCTTACCGAGCAGCGTCACATTGATGATCTGGTAGAATTGTTGCAACGCGAAGGATCGCGGCTGCTGGAGGGCCTTAGTGATGACTAATGAAGAAATGCAGCGAAAGATGGAGTTCATCGTCGAGCAACAGGCTCAGTTTGCTGTGAACCTCCAAAAGTTGGAGGAAATGCAAGTACGGGCTGCCGAACGCACCGGCGAACTCGAAGGCGCCATCGTGGCAATCGTCAACCTGGTGGGAAAGTTAGCCGAGGGTCAGGAGCGTCTGGCGGAGGGTCAGGAGCGCATGGCGGAAGGGCAAGCGCGCGCCGATGCCCGGTTAGCCGAACTGGCGGAATCGCAAAAACGCACCGATGAACGCCTGAACGCGTTCATAGTTGTGGTCGAGCGCTACATCACAAACGGTCGCGGCGATCACCCCACGAGTTAAGGTCAGGCTGTGTTAAATCTGAACTTTCACGGGAAGGTATGAAGTCAAAGGGAACCTCCGTCGCCATCCTCGCCGTTGTCGTCTTTGTGGCGATCATGACCGTAACGGCGTCTGCCAGGAAACGGCTGGCGGTCGGGTCGCAGGAACCGCCACGTTCGCTATCCGCAATTCAGTCGCGCGCCGAATTCGATTCGCTCGCCGTCGTCTACGATGCGAACACGCCATATGCGTTGCCGCACGTCCTGTTTGTCATCGACCGCAAAGAAAACAACAAAATCTATTATGTGAACACGAAGCGCTACGCGTTTCACAAAGACTTCGTCAATGGGAACTATCTTTCCCTCGAACGCGGCCGCGAGTTTTTTGAGAACAACTACCTGAAGCCAAACCGGCGCTTCATTCTTGGCACGATTGCCTATCAAACTCCGGTACGCCTGTGGACGTTTGAATTCTGGGAAGGCGATTTGATCTCCGCTGACGCAATTAAACTAACTTCCGATCTGATTAATAAGAGCTTTTTCACGCCCGTTCGTTACAAGCCGAACTCCTCGCGCCAGGACGAAGCATCGGCGGGAATTGCCGGACTCCAGCGCGTGTCCCAAAGCGAGATTGCCAGTCAACAGGCATATCAGGCGCTAAATGTTGCGCGTGGGCTTGGTCGCATTCATATCATTCCGAAACTCGATGAACACGTGGAGATCGGCTTCAACGAAATCCTGGTGTTGAATGAAGTGCCGGTACAGTTGCCGCCGGTCGCGGGAGTTATCACGTCGCAACCATCGACGCCGCTGTCACACATCAACCTGTTGGCGAAAGGATGGGGAGTACCCAACGCCTACATCAAGAATGCGGGAGAGCTGCTGAAACAATATGATGGCTGGTGGGTTTCGTTTGAGACCAAGCGCGACACCTATTCGATCAAGCGTGCCGACCTTGATGAGCTAAAGCAATATCAACAACGCCTGGCCCAACGGCTGGACGTGATGAAGCCGCATTCCGATCTTGGAGAAAAGCGCGTGGCGGGTTTGCCGCAACAGCGCAAACAATCGTCGATCGCTTACGGCGGAAAGTCGGCCAACCTTGGCGAAGTTATGAACTCGCGGCTGCGCGGGATTGTTGTGCCCGACGGTTTCACCCTGCCGTTCTTCTATTACGATCAATTCATCAAAGAGAACAATCTGGAGAATGTGATCTTCGGCATGTTGGGCGAGAAGCGTTTCGTCCACGATCCGGCTTACCGCCGCGAGCGATTGGTGGCCCTGCGCGAGCAAATCCAGCGCGGCCGGCTCAATGAACGTTTGCGCGCGGAAATTACGCGGCGCGCCGAACAACAGTTTCCCGGCAAAGGTTTGTTTGTGCGCAGTTCTTCGAATGTAGAAGATCTTCCGAACTTCAGCGGCGCGGGACTCTACACCACGGTGCCCAACGTGCGTGGCGCTGCTCAACTCGCCGAAGCGATCAAGACGGTATGGGCTTCGCTCTGGAACTTCGAAGCTTACGAGGCCCGCGAGCGGGCTGGCGTCGATCATTCGCAGGTGTACATGGCCGTGCTGATTCAGGAGGGCATCAACTCAGAGAGCTCGGGCGTGATGATCACTGCCGACCCATTCGACCGCGACAATCGCGGCGCAATTTACATCAGCGCCAAGCGCGGACTGGGGATCAAAGTAGTGGAAGGCCAAAAGATCGCGGAGCAGATTGTTTTCGGCACGCGCAGCCAGGCCGTGCGGGTGTTGACGCGTTCGGCGGAAGATAGCCTGCTGACCTTTGACGAACGCGGGGGCGTGAAAGAGGTTCCCATCACCGGCGAGCGGATCGTCTTGACTGATGACGTAGTCAGGAGACTGGCCACGGCCGCTGCGTCCATCAAACGTGTTTTCGGCGAGAAGGATCAGGACATCGAATGGGCCTATATGAACGGACAGATCTACATCGTACAGGCGAGGCCATTCATTGCCGGCGGCTGACTTTGATTGCGCTGGCAGAATTACTCACCACCAAGCCACTAAGACACGAAGACATGAAACAGCAAGACAGGAAACCCTTCGTGGCTTAGTGGCTTGGTGGTAAGAAGGGCTGGGACTCCATAGGAACACGATGACTGATAACATTTTTGTTGGCGGAATACTCAAGGGCCGCGTGGCTTTCGTTACTGGCGGCGGCACCGGGATTACGGGCGGAGTTGCGCGCGCCCTCGCGGAAGCCGGGGCGAACGTGGCCCTCGTCAGCCGGACAATGGACCACCTCGCTCCGGCGGCGGCATCAATCAATAATGCGCGAGCGAATAACGACGCACATGGCGAAGCACTTGCTGTCACCGCGGACGTACGGAAACCAGAAGAAGTCGAAAAGGCAATTGCCGCCACTATCGAGCGCTTTGGCAAAATCGAGATTGTGGTCAACGGGGCGGCGGGAAACTTCCTCAGTCCGGCGGCCGAGCTTTCGCCAAACGGCTTCGGCACCGTCGTCGATATCGATCTGAAGGGCACGTTCAATGTTTGCCGCGCCGCGTTTGCGGAGTTGAAGAAAAACCGCGGCCAGATTCTGAATATCAGTGCCACTTTGCACTACGGCGGCACGCCTTATCAGTTACATGTCTCCGCCGCCAAAGCCGGCGTCGACGCGCTGACCCGGAACCTGGCCGTCGAATGGGGCCGACACGGCATTCGCGTGAATGCTATCGCGCCCGGCCCGATTGAAGACACCGAAGGCATGAAGCGTCTCGTGCCTGGGCCGGTGAAAGAAAAACTCCTGCGCCATATTCCGCTGGGCCGCTTTGGCCGCATCAGCGATATTGAGAAGGCGGCGGTATTTCTTTGTTCGGATGCGGCAAGTTTTATCAACGGCGCCGTGCTGGTTGTTGATGGCGGAAATTGGCTGGCAGGGAACTCGTTAGGGTAAGGCCCGCAAGCGGTTAATCCGCGCTGATTCGCCCTCACAGCATCGCCTCGAAACCACACGTTCGCTCGAATCAAGTCCGCGAAGCGGACGAATGAAAATAGCCCAGCAATTTATTGCTGGGATCAGAGGTTGGACAAATGTCGCAGTCCGTGAAACGGACGGCTGAGTTAAGGGAACGGGTATCGTGGGTCGTATTCGACACCATGTCTATCGAGGAATTCAATGAACTCTTCGCGGAAGGTTTTCTTTCGATGGTGCTCCTTCTGATTCTGAATATAGGCCATCGTTTTCCCAATCTGTGAGGCGCTCACGCTAAACGCACCGTATCCTTCCTGCCACTCAAACTTCTTGTGCTTCGAAAAATTATCGTGAATCCATTTCGACGAACCACCTTTTATCAACTGAACGGCTTTGGCAAAACTCATCGTAGCGGGTAGTGATAGAAGGCCATGAACATGGTCTTCGGTACCACCAATTGAGAGGGCTTTCATCCGGTTCTCCCTTGCGATCCCACCCAGATACGGCCACAGCCGGGACTCCAGGTCGGAATCGATGAAGGGAAATCTTTCTGACGTGCTAAAGGTGCAGTGCATGAGATTGCTAACGTAAGAATGGGACATGATCGGCTCCTTTATCGGTTTCAGCCGTCCGCTAACGCGGACTGGCAAATTAAATAAGCCCGTTTTCCCCAGCAATGAATTGCTGGGCTATTCTCAAACGTCCGTTTCACGGACTCGGAGGAGCTGCGAACTTATCAAGCCCGATTGGGCCCGGGTTGCAGCCGCGCGCACTAATTCTAGATAAGTTCAGCTAAGTGGGTTACAGTTTTTGGAAAGTCCGAGAGGAGCCTTGGTGTTAAGTTTCTTGTATTGATTTACCGATGCTGAAACTAGAACCTTCAACATTCGAGCAATTCGAGCGCGAAGCGCAACGCGGCAATGTTGTGCCCGTGGTGCGCAGTGTGCTGGCCGATCTGCAGACGCCGGTATCCGCCTTCATGCTAATCGGCGGAGACGCGCCTTACGCTTTCCTGCTGGAATCGATCGAAGGCGGCGAGCGGCTGGCGCGTCATTCGTTTTTGGGCGCGAATCCCTGGATGGTTGTGCGCGGCAGCGGATCGGGCACGACCATTGAGCGTCATGGCGCGACGGAATTTCGCGAGCATCAAAACGCGATCGAGTTTGTTCGTGAATATTTTTCGCGGCAACACCTGGCGCGCCGCCCAGGCTTGGCGCCATTGAGCGGCGGCGCCGTTGGTTACCTGGCCTACGACGCCGCAGCCTGGTTTGAACCCGTGCTGGCCCATGAAAATCAGGGCCAGGCAGGAAGTGATGATTCAGTCTGGATGTTTTACCGCACGCTGCTGGCATTCGATCGCGTGCGCCAGCAGATCGAAATCACCGCTGTCGTATTAACCGACGAAAGCGAGGGCAATCGTTCGCGCCTGCGCGATCTTTATGATCAGGCGGTAGCAGAGACTGAGCGGATGGCCAAACTGCTGACGGGCGGTGTTGCGACTCCTGCAACATCCGGAACTCGGTCTGCTAAATCCAGGGGCGAGGTCTTTACTTCGAGCTGGCCGCAAACCGATTTCGAACGCGCGGTAAAGAAAGTTCAGGACTATATCGCCGCGGGTGATTGTTATCAGGCGGTGATCTCGCAGCAATTCACCAAGCCCAGCGCGGCAGATCCGCTGTTGGTCTACCGGGCGTTGCGTGCGACCAACCCGGCGCCGTACATGTATTTCCTGCGCATGGGCGCAGAGACAATTATCGGCGCCTCGCCGGAATTGCTGGTGCGTTGTCACGGTCAGCGGCTGGACTACCGGCCCATCGCCGGCACACGCAAGCGTGGCGCGACGGAAGCGGAAGATTGGATGCTGGGCGAAGAGATGCGGACCGATGAAAAGGAAGTGGCCGAGCATACGATGCTGGTCGATTTGGGTCGCAACGATTTGGGACGAGTTTCGGATTATGGTTCGGTACAGGTGGAAGACTTGATGAGTATCGAACGCTACTCGCAGGTGCAGCACCTGGTTACGAGCCTGCGGTCGCGTCTGCGTGACGGGTTGGATCGATTCGATGCGCTCGCTTCGTGCTTTCCGGCTGGCACCGTCACTGGCGCGCCCAAAATTCGGGCAATGGAAATCATACGCGAGTTAGAACCAGTCCCTCGCGGTGTGTACGCTGGTGCAGTGCTGTACGCCGACTATGCCGAGAATCTGGATTCATGCATTGCGATTCGGACGATGGTTTTGCGAGACGGCATAGCGACTGTCCAGGCGGGAGCCGGCATCGTGGCCGATTCCGTGCCGGTGCGCGAATACGAAGAGTCAGTGAATAAAGCACAGGCCCTTTTTCGGGCGATTGAAATGGCAGAGAATGGATTGTGAAGTGGCAAGGATGTCAGTGTGTAATCTATGAATCGACTGCCTCTCTTATTCCTGATCGTCGTTATCTGGATTCCGATGGGTGTCGCCACGGCTCAGGATTCGGCAAAGCCCGTCCCGCAGACCAGGCCCGCTGCGACGCCAGCAGAAAAACCGCCAGTCGCAGAACCTTTCGATGGCGCGACGGTCGCCAAAATGACAGGCCAATGCGTCACGCTGGAGACGGAAGCTGGAGCGATTGTGCTCGAGATGTTGCCAGGCTCTGCGCCGGAAGCGTCACGAAACTTTTTGAATCTCGCTGCCACCGGCGCACTCGACACCACCACTTTCAGCCGCGTGGTTAAGGACTTCATCGTTCAGGGCGGGAACCTTTCGACTGGCGAGAAGTGGAGCGCAGAGATGTCCCAGCGAATGTCACGCAAACTGCCGGACGAGCCGGGCGACGTCAAACACGTACGGGGAATTGCTTCGATGGCGCGCGGCGAAGAGCCGAACACTGCGTCGACCCATTTTTTCATCCTGGTCGGCGATGGTCCGCATCTTGATGGAAAGTTCGCCGCCTTCGGCCGCGTCGTTAAGGGGATCGAAGTGGCGGATGCAATCAATCATGCTCCGGTTGACGGAGACAAACCCGTCACGCCGGTGAGAATCAAGCGCGCCAGCGTCAGTGCATGTCAGAAATGAGCCGTAAAGTAATTGCCCTTAGCTTGTTCCTGGTGACGGCGCTTTTGCTTGCGCTGGGCGGCTGTCGTCAACCCGGCAGCGGCAAGGCGACGCCCGAAGCAACCAAGCAGTTTTTGAAATTGCGCGGGTACGAGTTCGATGAAAAATCGTTTCTGTCCGCTGCGGCCGCGGGCGACGTGATGGCCATCAACGGTTTTTTGTCTGCCGGCATGAATCCGAACGCGCGCGCGGGCGACGACGGCGATACGGCTTTAGGGGCGGCGGCCAGCCGCGGCGACCTGAAGACAGTAAATGCATTGTTGCAAGGTGGCGCTGATCTAAATTTCGAAGTGCGCGGCGGATGGACTGCGTTTCTGCTGGCACTGTCAAAGGAACAGGATGAGATGGCCGATGCGTTGGTGTCTCGACCAGAGTTGAAGCTCGAAGCGCAAGCTCCTCATGGGATGTCGGCTTTAATGTTCGCCTCGTGGAACGAGAACGGGGAAATATTAACTAAACTGTTACAGCGCGGAGCGGATGCGAATCATCAGGACGGCGATGGCGACACCGCATTACATTGGGCTGCGATGCGCGATAGCATCAGGCTGGCGAAGATGCTGTTGGACCACGGCGCCAACCCGAATCTCGCGAATAAACTGGGCGGCACGCCGCTGATGTGGGCGGCGAGCTACGATCGTGAAGAAATCACTCGCTTTATGCTCGCAAATGGCGCCGATCCGCGCCTGAAGGACCACAACGGCCTGACCGCCGCCGCGTGGGCAGAAAAGAATAAGCACACGGGTTTGGCGAAACTTTTGCGCGCCGCGGAAAAGGGAGAATAGTCAGTTGATAGTTGTCAGTTGTCGGTTGTTAGTTGCATTCGCGATCTTTGACCTTGGATCTTTGATCTTTGAAAAAGAAAGAAGTTGTTCAAAGATCAAAGATCCAAGGTCAAAAATCAATTAACAACTGACCACGGCACCACTGACCACTGACACCGAATAATGCTTCTGGTCATCGACAACTACGACTCATTCACTTACAACCTCGTGCAGTATCTTGGTGAGCTGGGCGAAGTGATTGAGGTGCGGCGTAACGATCAGGTTACTGTCGACGAGATCGAAACTCGCTGTCCGCAGAGGATCGTCATCTCACCAGGACCGGGAACTCCGGATCAGGCGGGCGCATCCATGAGCGTCATTGAGCGTTTCGCTGGCCGCATCCCTTTGTTGGGCGTGTGCCTGGGCCATCAGGCCATTGCCCAGGTCTTTGGCGGTCGCATAGTTCGCGCTCCGGCTCTCTTCCATGGCAAGCCGACGGAAATTTGTCACGACGGCAAAACAATCTTCACCGGACTTGAATACAGATTCAAAGCCGGACGGTATCACTCGCTGATGGTTGAGCGTGAGAGTTTGCCTGCGTGTCTGGAAGTCTCCGCCACTACGCCCGACGGTGTGATCATGGGCCTCCGTCATCGCGAGCTGAACGTCGAGGGCGTTCAATTTCATCCCGAATCGATCATGACGGCTGAAGGAAAACGTCTGCTCGAGAATTTCCTCCGTCACAGTTGAGGTAACGCAAAAACAGTTCTGCGCGCCTGCAAAGCCAGCACCTTTGCGTGAGCTACCTTGGTTCTGTAACGCAAACTGTTTGATTTCAACGTAGGAACGGCACTCAGGATTCCGCAAACTAACAGTTTGCGTTACAAGACCAAACTCAGGCCACTTTGGAGGGTTGACCGTTCCAAACTGCAACAGTACCCACTGGCGTTACTCTTAATGTCTGAAAATCCCTTAAATCGATTCATCGATTCGCTGGCGGGCGGGGAAAACCTCAGCCGCGCTGAGGCGAAAGAATTCCTGGACGCACTACTCAATGAAGAGTCGACCAACGAGCAGATCGCTGCGTCACTGATCGCTTTAGCGGATAAGGGCGAGACCGCAGTGGAGTTGGCCGGGATGGCCGAAGCGATGCGTGCGAGGGCGGTGCGCTTGCCGTCGCGACACCGGCGATTCATCGATACGGCGGGAACGGGTTCCAGTCGCGCAAAGACTTTTAATGTTTCAACGGCGGCGGCGTTTGTCATAGCGGCCGCCGGTCTGCCGGTCGCTAAACATGGTAACCGCGCAGCCAGCAGTAAATGTGGCAGTGCCGACGTCCTGAGTAAATTAGGCGTAAACGTTTCCGCGTCACCGGAAATATCCGCGCGCTGCCTGGATGAGGTCGGTATCTGCTTCATGTTTGCGCCGCTCTATCACGGCGCAACAGCCAGAGTGGCCGTCGTGCGTCGCGAGCTCGGACGGCAAACCACTTTCAATCTGATTGGGCCCTTGACGAATCCCGCCGGCGCGCCACGCCAAATTGTCGGCGTGTCGCGACGCGAGAACGTCGAAACGATGGCCCAGGCATTGGCGCTGTTGGGCACCGAACGCGCGTGGGTCGTTCATGGCGAGGATGGGCTGGACGAGATAACACTCTCAGGTAGCACGTTCGTGGCCGAGACAGACGGCGGTGAACTTACAACATTCGAAATTGCGCCCGCAGATTTTGGTTATGAGGCCAGACCGATTGACCAGCTGTATTGCGATGGCGCCGGAAGTAGTGCGCAGACGATTAGGGAAGTTTTGGGCGCGGGGCGGCGCGATGAAGCCCGGCAGTTGGTGGTCATCAATGCTGCCGCCGCGCTTTTGGTTGGTGGTTCGGCTGCGAATTTGCGCGAAGCTACGATACTGGTGGAGCGAAACATCGATAGTGGAGCGGCGCTGGCAAAACTTGAAGAGTTGGTCAAGGCGACTAACAGCGCTTGAAAGATAGCGAATTGGGCGCAACCGCGTTGCGGTTGAAGATCGCTGTGTGCTTAATACCCAACGTAGCCGAAACGGCAACGTTGGGCTGAAGGACGCAACCGCGACGCGGTTGGATGAAACCGCACAGCTCGCCGAAGCGAGCATTAGCTGGTTGGGATCTTGGATGGATTTTCTAGCAGAAATCATTGAGAAGAAGCGCGCGCGGTTGGCATCCAACCAGGCGGCAACGTCTCTTGCTGAACTGCGCAGCCGGGCTATTGATGCCCGACTGCAAAGAAAACCGCACGCATTTCTCGGAGGATTGATAGAAAGTCCCGGCCTCAGCATCATTGCCGAAATCAAACGTGCCTCGCCATCTCGCGGCGCGATCAACGTCGAGATTAATCCCGCTGACGTGGCGCAAGCCTACGAGCGCGGCGGCGCGGTGGCTATTTCAGTGCTAACGGAAGAGGATTACTTTCAGGGTTCGCTGGACGATTTGCGATCCGTGCGCGCAGTCACGCCGTTGCCCCTCTTGCGTAAGGATTTTATGGTCGAGGAATTTCAGATCTATGAAGCGGCGGCGGCGGGAGCGGATGCAATTCTCCTGATAGTCGCCGCGCTGGATGACACGGCGCTGGGCCAACTGCGCGCGATTGCCGAAGATGAATTAGGGATGGAGGCTCTGATCGAAGTCCATACTGAAGACGAGCTGCAGCGCGCGGTTCAGTGTGGCGCGACGCTAATCGGGGTTAATAACCGGAACCTGCGTACGTTTGAAGTGTCACTCGAAACGTCAGAGCGCTTGATTCAGCAGGCGCCATGTGATGTTGTCTGCATTAGCGAGAGCGGGTTGCGTACGAGAGAGGATTTGCGCCGGTTGAGGGAACTCGGCTTCCAAGGTTTCCTAATCGGCGAGATGTTGATGCGAGCGGATAATCCGGAGCAGGCTTTACGGGATTTGTTGGGGGAAGTTCACCACTAAGTTCCTAAGGCACTAAGCCCTCCAAGATTAATGCAACGCTTTGTGGCTTTCTGTCCAAGGGTGGGTAATAAGACTCATGGTGAAGACAAAGATTTGCGGCATCACTAATCTTGGGGACGCCCTCGCGGCGGTCGAGGCCGGGGCCGACGCCCTGGGCTTCAACTTTTACCGTCCCAGTCCGCGCTTCATTGAACCAGCGGCGGCGCGCGAGATCGTCGCTCAACTTCCGGCAACGCTGACCTCGGTCGGCGTGTTCGCCAATGAATCCGACGCCGGCACGGTAGCGCGTATGGCCGAAGCAGCCGGCGTGTTTACCATCCAACTTCATGGTGATGAAACTCCGGAGTACTGCAGACTGTTTGACGGACTGAATGTAATTAAAGTCCTGCGCGTTAAGGATGACTTTCAGCCCGAACAGGCGACGGCGTTTCCCACCGACGCCATTATGCTGGATGCCTTCGATCGAAACGCGCTTGGCGGAACGGGGCGGCTGATTGATTGGCAAATTGCGGCCGAGACTCGTTCACTGGTAAATAAATTGTTCCTCTCCGGCGGACTCGCGGCGGAAAATGTGGCGGAGGCCATCACGGCCGTGCGTCCTTATGCAGTAGACGCCTGCAGCCGTTTGGAATCCGCTCCGGGCCGCAAGGATTGGCAGCGGATGCGAGATTTTATCGCCGCCGTCCGGTCCGTGACGCCGATATAAAAATCCGTAACGAAATCTGGTGAACTGGATTCTTTCGCAAACTACAGCTTGCGTTAAATCGTTGTGGGCGCGGACTAAAGTTTGCGTTACGTTCGGAACGATGGGCATACTGCTCTTCGGCCTTAATTTATTCTTATGAGTAGCAGAGCGACGGGGAACTTATCCGGGAAAAAGCGCGATCAAGGGCGGGTCCTGCTGGTCAGCGATCGAGTAGAGCACCTGCCCTTAATTACTGAGCTTGAGCGGGCCGGCATGGTGATCGCCGGCGTCTCCGGCAGCGCGGCCGCCTTAATCTCCATCCCACGCACGCGGCCACATTTGGTAATCGCAGATGCCGACGTGAAAGGCGTGAGCGCACTCGAACTGGCGCGAAAACTTTCCGCCTCTGAAGAGTACCTGCCATGCATCCTGGCCGGATCGGAACCAGCCACTGAAGGACGCCGGCGAGAAACTTTTTCCGCCGGAGCGGATGATTATTTCCACCTGCCCCTGCAGTTGGAACTGTTGCTGATGCGGGCGCAGCAATTGGTTGGGTTAAGGCAGCGAATCGACCGCCTGCGGGCGCAGGCCGATCTCGATCCGCTGACTGGATTGGCAAACCGCCGGCGCTTTCGAGTGGCGCTCGGGCGTGAGTTGGAAAGGTTTCGGAGGTATGCAACGCCTTGCGCTCTGATCCTTTTGGATATCGATCATCTAAAAAATATCAACGACACGTATGGCCATCCGATCGGGGACGTAATGATTCGTCACGTCGCCGACACACTAACCGGGGCTTCGCGCGATAACGATACGGCGGCGCGGCTGGGCGGCGAAGAGTTTGCGCTGCTACTGGCCGGTGTAAATGAGCGGCAAGCGATCACCGCTGCCGGACGATTGCAACCGGCGTTGTCGGCGGAACCGATTGCCGGCTCAGGTTTGGTAACTGTCAGTCTCGGCGTGGCCGCGTGCCCAGCCCACGCAATTTCTGAACGCGCGTTGTACTCGGTTGCCGACCAGGCGTTGTACCGGGCCAAGAACGAAGGTCGCAACCGGGTGGCTATCGCTCCGGCGTTGGCTAAAGCGAACTGAACCTCGGCGGCTCAACAATCAACATGATGAGCGACGGATTCACACAACCTGATGAGTTGGGCCATTGGGGGCGCTACGGCGGCCGCTTCGTTCCAGAGACTTTGATGGCCCCGTTGGAGGAATTGACCAGCGCGTATCTGTCGGCTCGCCGGGACAGCGGCTTTCAGAATGAGCTGGATGAATTGCTGCGCAACTACGCCGGCCGGCCGACTCCGCTTTTTCATGCGCGCCGTCTGACAGAGGAAGCGGGTGGAGCGGAGATTTACCTGAAGCGCGAAGACCTACTGCACACCGGCGCGCATAAAATCAACAATACTCTGGGCCAGGTGCTGGTGGCCCGGCGAATGGGCAAACGGCGGGTAATTGCTGAAACGGGCGCCGGTCAACATGGAGTGGCGACGGCCACCGTATGCGCGCTCTTCGGTCTGGAGTGCGTTGTTTACATGGGCGCTGAAGACATGCGCCGTCAAGCCCTGAATGTTTTCCGCATGCAGTTGCTGGGCGCTGAAGTCCGAGAAGTGCGCGCCGGCTCGCAAACGTTGAAGGACGCGATCAATGAAGCCCTGCGCGATTGGGTGACCAACCTTGCCGATACGTATTACTTGCTGGGCAGCGCTCTCGGACCACACCCGTATCCCTTAATGGTGCGGGATTTTCAGACAGTGATCGGACGAGAAGCGCGAGCGCAAATTCTTGATCAAGCTGGTCGTCTGCCCGATGCACTAGTCGCCTGTGTCGGCGGGGGTTCGAACTCCATCGGGCTGTTCCATCCGTTTCTGGCGGATCAGGACGTTCGCATGATTGGGGTCGAAGCGGGTGGCTCAGGCAATATGCTGGGCGAACATGCCGCGCGTTTCAACGCCAGCGGCGATGGCCGGCCGGGCGTTTTGCAAGGCACACTGAGTTATATCCTGCAGGATGAGCGGGGGCAGGTTGCCTCTACTCATTCTGTGTCCGCGGGACTCGATTATCCGTCCATTGGACCGGAGCATGCGTTTCTGCATGATTCGCAACGGGTGGAATACACTTCAGTGTCGGACGCGGAAGCCCTCGAAGCATTTCAAAAGCTCTCAAAGCTGGAAGGCATAATTCCGGCGCTCGAATCCGCACACGCCGTCGCTCATGCTTTGAAAGTCGAAATGCATGACGAGCAGATCGTGATCGTCAATCTTTCCGGCCGCGGCGATAAGGACGTCAACACAGTTCAAGAGCAATTAGATCAGCCCGTAGTCTAATGGAGCGCAAGCCCTGAGTCGCATCTCTCAAACCTTTGCAGAGCTGAAAAGAGAAGGGAAGAAAGGACTCATCCCCTTCATTGTGGCCGGCGATCCCGACCTGGAAACCACCGGTGCCCTGCTAATTGAGTTAGCGAGTGCTGGCGCAGCAGTGATAGAGCTGGGCGTGCCATTTAGCGATCCGATGGCGGATGGGCCGGTGATTCAACGCGCATCCGAACGAGCTTTGCGCCATAAGTTCGGGATCGCGGATGTGCTCGACGTAGTTTCAAAAGCGCGTGACCAAACGAACGTTCCCATCGTTCTGTTCAGTTACTTCAATCCGCTCTACCAGTTTGGAATTGAACACCTTGCGGCCGAAGCGAAGCGCGCCGGCGTGAATGGTGTGCTCGTGACTGATCTGACGCCGGAAGAATCGGAAGACTTCGCGAACATCTTGCGTAAAGAAGGATTGGATTTGATTTTTCTGGTGGCGCCGCCTTCGACGGACGAGCGTCTGCGAATGATTACGCAACGCGCCAGCGGATTCGTCTATGCGGTTTCACGCGCCGGAGTGACCGGCAGCCGCGAGAATCTCAGCGATGAGGCTGAGAAACTCGTAGCGCGGGTGCGCCGCTTTTCCGACTTGCCGGTGGCAGTTGGTTTCGGTATCTCAACGGCTGACCAGGTAGCGGCAGTTTGCCGCTATGCCGAAGCCGCCGTCGTCGGTTCCGCAATCGTGGCAGAGGTAGAAAGACTTTCTACCGATCCAAAGCTGGTGAAGTCAATTGGTGAATTCGCCCGACGTCTTGCTGGTGGGGCTATCTGATCTCTGGTCACTGGGAGCGCATGCATCCTGCCTGCTTTCTTCGTTAACACTGCAGGCAGAATGCCTGCGCTCCAGACTTGCCGAAATCCTTGCATAATTCGCAGTTTCGCTTTCAAAAAAATCTTAGAGGAAACTCGCGTAGCTGGGTTATTCTTACGCGTCTCACGAACGATGAAATCTTGACGAGAAGACGCCGCGCTTAACTGTAAGTTATCCGCAGAGAGGGCTGCGGCGCGACTGCTTATTCCGTTACCCCAACCCTCCGGAAAATAATACTGTTGCATATGTGAAACTCTGTTCCATTCTCAGGCTGGTTGTGTTATGCTCACTCCGAAACAGGCGGCAACGGAATGCACACACTGAGAGGAGCGGAAGAAAGAGATGGCTGTTATGGCTGGAGATTACAACACTGGCGAGCGCGGAAAAGCGATTGAAGCGGCGCTGCTGAATATTGAAAAGCGTTTTGGCAAAGGTTCAATCATGCGTCTGGGCGAGCGAGATGTTTCAGATATCCCCGCGATATCGACGACTTCGCTCTCGCTCGACGCCGCCATCGGCGTGGGCGGAGTGCCGCGCGGCCGTATCGTTGAGATTTACGGCCCGGAAAGTTCCGGCAAGAGTACTCTTGCCATGCATATCGTCTCCGAAGCGCAGAAGGCCGGCGGGGTCGCCGCGTACATCGACGCCGAACACGCGATGGATGCCGATTATGCCGGAAAGCTTGGCGTTGATGTCGATCAGTTGCTCATTTCGCAGCCGGATTCGGGCGAGCAGGCGCTCGAAATTGCCGAAGCCCTGGTGCGATCGAACGGCGTGGATGTGATCGTAGTCGATTCGGTGGCGGCCCTGGTGCCGCGGGCTGAGTTGGACGGCGAGATGGGGGATTCGCTCCCCGGCTTGCAGGCGCGTCTAATGTCTCAGGCGTTGCGCAAATTGACAGCGATCGTGGCGCAGTCAAATACTTGTTTTATCTTCATCAATCAGATTCGGGAAAAGATCGGCGTGATGTTCGGGAATCCGGAGACAACCACCGGCGGGCGCGCGTTGAAATTTTATTCATCGCTGCGACTGGACATTCGTCGCATTGGCGCCATCAAGGACGGCGACCGCATCGTCGGCAATCGTACCAAGGTGAAGGTGGCAAAGAACAAAGTCGCACCGCCGTTTCGCGATTGTGAATTCGACATCATGTACGGCGAAGGCATCTCGCGCGAAGGCGACCTGCTCGATCTGGCGAGCAATCATCGCGTCGTGGAAAAGAGCGGCGCGTGGTTCTCTTACAAAGGCGACCGGCTTGGCCAGGGACGCGAGAATGCCAAGCAAACGTTGAAAGAAAATGCGGAACTGCTAGCGCGGATTGAAAATGAAGTGCGAGGCAAACTGGGATTGCCGGTGCGCCCGTTAGCGGAAAAGCCCGAGGCTCCGGCTGCGGCCAAAGCGGAAGCCGCGGGCGGGGGCGCCAAGGCGGCGACAGCCGAAAAGAGATAACTCACGCCGCTCGAGTAAAAAGCGCTCAGTTGACAGGCTGCAATACTGCGCCTTCGACTGAGCGCTTATTTATGTCTTTACACACTGTTTTTGCCAACGCATAATCCGCCGCGGCAACTCTCATGAGCGAATCCATTCTAATTAAAGGCGGTACGCTGCTAACGATGGACGAAAAAGATTCCGTCGTCGCGGCCGATCTGTTTATTCAGAATGGCTTGATCGAAAGCATCGGTGAAACGGGGGCTAAGGCGGACGTCACCATCGACGCTCGCGACTGCGCCGTCCTCCCGGGCTTCGTGCAAACCCACCTGCACTTTTGCCAGACGATTTTTCGCGGCGCCGCTGACGATTTGCCGCTACTCGATTGGTTGAAGAAGCGCGTCTGGCCCATGGAAGCGGCCCACACGCCAGAGTCGATTCGCGCTTCGGCCCGCCTCAGCATTGCCGAGTTGATCAAAGGGGGCACGACCTCCGCGTTGACGATGGAAACCGTCAGCCATACAGACGACGTCTTTAAAGTGGTAGAGGAAACCGGGTTCCGCGCCACTGTCGGCAAGTGCATGATGGACAAGGGCGACGAACTACCGCCCGGTCTGCAGGAAAACACCGGCGATTCGATCCGCGAATCGCTTGCCTTGCTGGAGAGATGGCATGGCCACGCGAATGGACGCATCCGTTATTGCTTCGCGCCGCGGTTTGCGATTAGTTGCTCGCGCGAGTTGCTAATGCAGGTTTCCCGCCTGGCGCGTGAACGCGGAATCATCATCCATACCCACGCCTCTGAAAATCGGACCGAATGTGAAGTCGTCGAACGCGAGACCGGCCAGCGCAATGTAGTCTACCTGGACTCGCTGGGGATCTCCGGGCCGCATGTGCTGCTGGCCCACTGTGTTCATCTGGACGAAGCCGAGTTAACTATTCTCGCCGGCGGTAAAACCCACGTCGCGCACTGTCCATCGTCCAATCTAAAACTCGGTTCGGGGATCGCTCGCGTTAATGAAATGCTTGAGCGCGGCGTATCGGTTTCGCTGGGCGCAGATGGCGCTGCCTGCAACAATCGCCTCGATATGTTTACCGAGATGCGCACCGCGGCTCTGTTGCAAAAAGTTTTGCTAGAGCCCGAGTCACTGCCGGCGAAAAGAGTTTTGCGTATGGCTACGATCGACGGAGCGCGAGCGCTCGGACTTGATTCGGAGGTTGGGAGTCTGGGGCCGGGCAAACGCGCCGACGTGATCGTTGTGGGGCTAACCCGATTGCACAACAGCCCGACCGCGCTCGAACTGGCGTCGACTCTGGTTTATTCCGCCGTACCGGACGATGTGAACACCGTGATAATTGACGGAAAGCTGGTGATGCGCGACCGTAAGCTGTTGACCCTCGACGAATCGGAGGTCATCGCAGACGCCAACGAACAGGGGAAACTACTGTTACAGCGAGCTGGAATTGAATTTTAGGCGGGAATTATGTGCCCCTAAAATAGCTGTGCCAGCTCGGAGGTAGCGACTGCGGGGGGCGCGATCGGCGGCCGAGCTGGCACTGGCGGGCACTGTCTCTTTTCAAGCATCGGATGGCTGTCTTGCGACCGGCTGACGTTTGGTTTCAGCCCCACCTTCAACGCGCTGGATTATACACTTGATCCGACTCGAGTCAACGACTTTTTGTGACTAATTCGACAAAAATGGCGCGACTTAAGGAAGCACTTTAATTGGCGGCCTCTAGTTGACACTCTTCGAAGCGAATCCCTATACTACGCCCTCTTTCGCTCCATCTGGCCAGGTAGCTCAGTTGGTAGAGCGCGGCCCTGAAAAGGCCGGCGTCGGCGGTTCGATTCCGTCCCTGGCCACCAGTTTCAGTAAGCAGACGGCAGAAGAAGTCGGCAGGCGGCAGGAGCAGACGGCAGGAAGGAGTTTCCTTCTTGCTCTTTTGATTTTCGACTGACACCTCAGGTGATTGCCGTGCCGACTGTGCGTGGTTGCCCTGCCGTCTGCTCCTGCCGACTGCTCCTGCCGACTGCCCCTACCTTTCCCAATACCGCCTGATCCTGTCTTCCAACAATTGAAAGGGAACATACTCAGCCTGCCGGCCGGCGCGGCGCAGTTCTTCGACCATTCGCATGGCACCATCGGCGTTGCGTGTGTGGACCAGAATTGTCGAGGCCCGTTGGATCTCAGGATGGGCGGCCAGCCATGACGCAATGGCGTAGCCTGTCCGTTCGTCATCGGTGGAGGTGGCGTGGTAATGCTCAGGCCGCAAATCATGATCGAGAAATATTGCATCGTAGATGTTATTGCTCAGGAAATCCTTCGCGTGATTGACGTCATCTGCCGCATCCAGATGATCGCCCGCAAAGCGCTTCGCGAACCATTCATAACGCCGCGAGTCATCTTCCAGGAGAAACACCCGGATCGGATGGCGATGGGCCTGGACGCTTTTTAATCCCAGCCGGTGTAAGAACTGCGCGAAGAATCCCATCTAAACGTTATTCGCCTCCGATGACAACCTGGTGATTCAATTCTTATATGAGCGGCGATCAGAAATCAAACAGCGGATAATAAACTTCTCTTCAGCAAAAGTTTACATCACGATTTAACACGCCAACCCGGGCCTTTCCGTCAATCGATTACCTTCGATGCTATACTCAGGCAAAACGGTTTCGAAACACACTAACATGTCGGGCGATCAAGCAAAGCAAAACCTCCGAATTGTGCCGGAAGCGCAGCAAGCACCGGATGAGATCACGGCGCCGGCGCCAGAAAAAGATTGTCCCTTCTGCTTCGGCAGCGGAATGGAAGTCGTTTCCGGAAAGGGCGCACGGCGTTGTCGTTGTCGTAACGAGGATCGCCGATCCACCTTGCTGGCAGCGGCGCGTATCCCCTTGCGTTACGAGCACTGTGTCCTTTCGAGTTACAAGGCTAAAGGCCATGAAAACTCGAAATGGCGCGCCAAGCGGGAAGCGGACATGCTTTACGAAGATTATCCGGCGATTGCCGCCGAAGGCCGCGGTTTACTTTTCATGGGCCCGGTCGGTGTCGGCAAAACCCATCTCGCGGTGGCCATCTTGCGAGGGCTGATTGAACGCTATGGCATCGACGGGTTGTTCTATCAGTCGGGATCTCTGCTGAAGGAAATTCAGGATTCCTACAATCCCATCTCGCAAACTTCTGAATTAAAAGTGCTGGCGCCTGTGTTTGATGCTGAAGTGCTGGTGCTGGATGAACTGGGCGCGTCAAAGCCGACGGACTGGGTGCGCGATACGTTATTGCAAATCATCAACACGCGCTACAACGACAAGAGACTTACCATCTTCACCACGAATTACATGGACGATCGCGTCGCCGAGAAAAAGGAAACGCTCGAAGATCGCATCGGAGTTCGCTTGCGCTCGCGGCTTTATGAAATGTGCAAGACGGTGATGATCGAGGGCGAAGATTTCCGCCGAAGTTTGGATGCGAGAACCTGACTGTTTACCCGCTCACTTATCCGGCGCCGGCCGTTGGCTATTAATCTGCCTGGCTTTTCTGGTTCCTTCAATAAACTCATTGAATTCAGGCTTCAACGCGGGATCGATCCGGAAGGCCCGTGCAAAATCCTGCTCAGCTTCGGCGTCCTGATGCTGTAGCAACCGGATCACTCCGCGGTTGGCGTAGGCGCGAGCGGAGTTGGGATCGAGTTCAATGGTGCGGGAATAGTCCGCCATCGCCCCAGCCAGATCCTTCCTGGCTTGCAACGCAGTTCCGCGCGCGAAGTACGTGCCGGCCTCGTCTGGTTTCAGTTGCAGCGCCAAGTTGTAATCCGCAATTGCGCCGTCAAGATCCCGCTTACTCTGCCTCACCTGGCCGCGGTTAACGTAAGCGTCCATCAAACGAGGCGAAAGTAGGATCGCGATGCTGTAATCGCGCAAGGCCTTGTCCAGTTCGTCCTGGCTTTGGAAGGCAAGACCGCGATTGTAATAAGCTTCGGCAAACCGCGGCTGTGTTTCCAGCGCCTTGTTGTAGTCGGCAATTGCGCCTTCAATATCGCCCTTTCCTTTGCGTGCGTTTCCCCGATTGTTATACGTCATAGCGATCGGCCGGGCAATCGCAGCTCCACTCTGTTTTTTGTCTTTTTCATTGCCAATTGGACCGACCTGTATTTCGAGACTTTGCGTGTAATCAAGAATCGCTCCGTCCCAATCGTTTTTCAGCATTCGCGCCTGGGCCCGGTTTTCGTAAAAGGACGCCTGCGTGGGCCCGTGTGATTGTTGAATCGCCTGCGTGAAGTCCTCTATCGCGCCATCAAGGTCCCCCCGCTTTTGACGCTCGAAGCCGCGAGAGCTGTAATCCTGAGCGTTGCGCGGCGTTTGTGCCTCAGCCGTTGAAATAGTCACAGCCGCTATCACCCAGATCAGAATTGAAAGTACGGAACGTTTCATGAGGGTCGCGGCATCTCCCGCTCGCCGGTTCGTCGATGAAGAAATCGTTATGTATAATGGGGCGATTCGAAATCCAGATCAAGCAACACTCTAAAGAACTTCCCGCAAGTTTAGATGCCTAAGCGCACCGACATCCGCAAAATCCTAATCATCGGCTCCGGTCCAATTGTTATCGGACAGGCTTGCGAGTTTGACTATTCCGGCACACAGGCGTGCAAGGCCCTGCGGCAGGAAGGCTATCAGGTCGTCCTGGTCAACTCGAATCCGGCAACAATCATGACGGACCCCGACACGGCTAACGTGACGTACATCGAGCCGCTGACCGTAGAATCAGTCGCCGCGATCATTCGCCGCGAGAAGCCGGACGCGTTGTTGCCGACCGTGGGCGGCCAAACCGCGCTGAATCTGGCAATTGCTTTGGCCGATGCCGGAGTTCTGGATGAATGCGGCGTGGAGATGATTGGCGCCAAGCGCGACGCCGTGAAGGTTGCGGAAGACCGCGAACTCTTCAAGCGAGCAATGGATGAGATAGGCCTGCCCATGGCGAGCGGCGGCTTCGCTCGTTCGTGGGATGAGGCCGAAGAAATCGTCAAAGACACCGGTTATCCTGCAATCATTCGTCCCTCCTTTACGCTCGGCGGTACAGGCGGCGGCACTGCCTATAATCCAGAAGAATTTGAAGAAATCGTTCGCGGCGGCCTCGCTGCTTCGCCTATGCACCAGGTCCTGATCGAGGAATCGATCCTGGGCTGGAAAGAGTTTGAGCTCGAGGTGATGCGCGACCTTGACGACAACGTTGTCATCATCTGCTCAATCGAAAACTTCGATCCGATGGGCGTGCATACCGGCGATTCGATCACCGTCGCGCCGGCCCAAACTCTGACTGACGTCGAATACCAGAAGATGCGCGATATGGCGATCGCGGTCATTCGGAAGGTCGGGGTCGAAACGGGTGGTTCCAACATCCAGTTCGCGGTCAATCCCGAAAATGGCGAGATTCGAATTATCGAAATGAATCCGCGCGTCTCGCGTTCGTCGGCGCTCGCTTCGAAGGCCACTGGTTTTCCGATTGCGAAGATCGCGGCCAAGCTAGCGGTCGGCTATACCCTCGACGAAATTCCCAACGACATCACGAAGAAAACGCCGGCGTCTTTCGAGCCGACGATTGATTACGTGGTTGCGAAGATTCCCAAGTGGGACTTCGAAAAGTTTCGCGAAGCCGAAGACGTGCTGGGAACTCAGATGAAGTCAGTCGGCGAAGTGATGGCGATCGGTCGCACGTTCAAGGAAGCGCTATTCAAAGGCCTTCGTTCGCTTGAGGCAGTAAAGCCTTTGCGCCTGGAAGACGTTTCCGACGATGAACTGCAGCGAAAACTAGCGCGTCCGAATTCGCAGCGTTTTTCATACATTACGTATGCGCTGCAGCATGGTTGGTCGATCGCAGAGATCCATCGTCTGTCCCGCATCGATCCATGGTTTCTGGATCAACTGCAGCAGGTGATGGAAATTCAGGACGGCGTCGAGGGCCAGGAGCTGGATCATATACCGGTCGAAACTTTGCGCGCCTTTAAGGAGATTGGACTTTCCGATCGACGCCTGGCTTATCTGACCAATCGTTCAGAAGATGAGGTCCGCACTCATCGAAAAGAGCTGGGGCTCGTCCCGGTTTACAAGCGCGTTGACACTTGCGGCGCGGAGTTCGAATCGTTCACGCCGTACATGTATTCCACTTACGAGAGTGAAGATGAGTCGGCGCCGACTTCGCGACGAAAGATCATGATCCTGGGTTCTGGTCCCAATCGCATCGGGCAGGGAATTGAGTTTGACTACTGTTGCTGTCACGCTTCGTTTGCCCTACGCGATGCCGGGTTTGAAACCATCATGGTCAACTGCAATCCGGAAACTGTCTCCACCGATTACGACACTTCCGATCGACTTTATTTTGAGCCGCTTACTTACGAGGATGTGATGAACATCATCGATATCGAGCAGCCGGAAGGTGTGATTGTGCAGTTTGGCGGTCAGACTCCGTTGAACCTGGCGATGCGTCTGCATGATGCGGGCGTTCCTATCATCGGCACATCGCCGGACTCAATCGATCTGGCGGAAGACAGGAAACGGTTCGGCGCGCTGTTGCATGAACTGGGAATCCCGCAACCGGCAAACGGCATGGCCGCGACCAGCGATGAGGCCAAAGAGATTGCGGGCCGGATCGGCTATCCCGTGTTGGTGCGGCCGAGTTATGTGCTGGGCGGGCGCGCGATGGCGATTGTTTACGACGAAGACAGCCTGGATGAATACGTTAGGAACGCTGTGGATTTTTCGCCTGATCGGCCCGTTCTGATTGATAAATTTCTCGAACAGGCAGCCGAGTTTGATGTCGACGCGCTCGCCGATGAGGAAACCTGCGTGGTCGCCGGAATCCAGGAACATATCGAAGAAGCCGGCATTCATTCCGGCGATTCGTCGTGCGTGTTGCCACCGGTGCGAATTGATGAAGCGCATCTGGAAACGATGCGGCATTACACGCGTGCGCTGGCTCGCGCCTTGAAGGTCCGCGGCTTGATGAACATCCAGTTCGCCATCAAGGACCATCGCGTTTACGTTTTGGAAGTAAACCCGCGCGCCTCGCGCACAGTGCCTTTCGTGTCCAAAGCTACCGGAGTTCCGCTAGCGCGAATCGCGGCGCTGGTGATGGCCGGACAACCGCTTGCGGAATTCGATCTGCCGCAGGACCTCACCGTCAATCGCTTCTTCATTAAGTCGCCGGTCTTTCCCTTTGCGAAATTTCCCGGCGTCGATCCGGTCTTGAGTCCGGAGATGCATTCGACGGGTGAAGTGATGGGTGTGGGCGAATCGTTTGGTGAAGCGTATGCGAAGGCGATGATGGGTGCGGGGACGACCCTTCCCTCCGCGGGCATGGCGTTCATGAGTGTCAACGATTTGGACAAGGGCCAGGCAGTGCTACTGGCGCGCAGGTTGACGAAGCTCGGTTTCGAAATCATCGCCACGCTTGGTACGGCCGCACGTCTGCGTGAAGTTGGACTGAACGTAGCGAACGTATTCAAAGTGAATGAAGGACGGCCGAACATTGTCGACCATATTAAGAAAGGTGACGTGGCGCTGATTATCAACACCCCGCTCGGGCGCGCATCGCATTTCGACGAACAGGCGATCCGGCGCGCAGCGTTGCAATACAACGTTCCCTGCGTCACAACCATGACGGGCGCGCAGGCGATTGTTGAAGCAATCGGCGCGCGCAGCAGCGGCTCAGCCTCAGGAGTTCGTTCACTGCAGGAGTTGCATGCTATCGGGACGGCCGGCACGGTGGCGGGATGAATGGAAATCAATAGTCGCGAAACAATTGAAAAGATTCTTGCAGACTGTCGCACGATTGCGGTGGTCGGCCTGTCGTCCAGCCCGACGCGGCCCTCGCATGGTGTTGCCGCCTACATGCAGCGACAGGGCTATCGTGTGATTCCCGTCAATCCAAATGAGACCGAGGTGCTGGGCCAAAAGGCTTACGCTTCGTTGGCCGACGTGCCGGAGCAGATCGATCTGGTCGACATCTTTCGTCGCTGGAACGAAGCGGGCGCTGCAGTCGATGACGCAATCGCTGTTGGTGCAAAGGCCGTCTGGTTGCAGGAAGGCGTGATCGACGAAGCCGCCGCTAAGCGCGCGCACGATGCCGGTTTGTTGGTGGTGATGGATCGTTGTTGGCTCAAAGACCACGCTCGCTTCGGTCGCTGAACGTTTAGGTGTGCCGCGTGTGAGTGGTCAGACAGTTACATTTGAGATTGCCCCGATCGCCTGGGGGAGACCTTTATGAAAAAGAGCGCGCTGATAATTCTAATCTTATTGACCTTCGCCTCTCCCTTGCCGCTGTCGGCGGACGAGGGTATGTGGACGTTTGATAATCCCCCGCGCAAGTTGTGGAAAGAACGCTACAACTTCGAGCCCACTAACGCCTGGTTGGACCATGTCAGGTTGTCTTCGGTGCGTCTGGAGACTGCGTCCGGATCTTTCGTCTCTCCCAACGGCCTCCTGCTGACGAATCAACATGTGGCCAGTGGCCAGTTGCATAAGCTTTCAACCAGCGAACGCGATTACGAGCGCGATGGATTCTATGCCAGCACTCCAGGTGAAGAGCTGAAGTGTCCCGACCTCGAAATCAGCGTGTTGACTTCGTATGAAGACGTAACCAAGCGTGTCCTGGGCGCGGTCAAACCCGGAGCGTCCGACAAAGAAGCGGGCGACGCTCGCCGGGCGGAGATCGCCGCGATCGAGAAAGAGTCGACGGATAAAACGGCCTTGCGTAGCGAGGTCATCAAGATTTACAACGGCGGCGAGTACTGGCTTTATCGCTTCAAGAAATACACCGATGTGCGCCTGGTCTTCGCTCCAGAGGAACAGATTGCCTTCTTCGGCGGCGACTACGACAACTTTACCTATCCCCGATACTGTCTCGACATTTCATTTTTCCGCGTCTATGAAAACGGGCAACCGTTGAAGACCCAGCACTATCTGAAGTGGTCCACCAATGGTCCCGCAGATGGCGAATTCATTCTGGCGGTCGGCAATCCCGGCTCAACTAACCGTCTGTTGACGCTCTCGCAACTGCAATATCAGCGCGACTCCGGTAATCCTCTCCAGATGCACGTTTGGACCGCGCGGCGTAATGCCCTCGTGCGTTATAGCGCGACAAGTCCCGAAGCGGCGCGGCGTGCATTGAACACAATTCGCAGTCTTTCAAATTCCCTCAAGCGCCTGACCGGACAGCAGGACGGGTTGAAGAATTTGCGCATGATGGAGAAGAAAGAAAAAGACGAGGCTGCGTTGCGTGCGGCGTTGGCGCGCCAGCCGGAATTGGAGAAAGCGTATGGCGGCGCCTGGGATGAGATAGCGGCGGGCTATCGTGAGTTGCCGGCCTACGCGCGGCGGACGGCGTTCTCGACTCTGACGTACTCGCGGCTCGGCCAGATCGCGCAACAGCTCGTCACCTATTCCGAAGAGATCGCCAAACCCAACGACATGCGTTACGACGAGTTTCGCGGCTCAAAGCTGGAGTCGCTGAAAGTCAGTCTGTTCTCTCCCGCTCCGATTTATGCGGATATGGAAGAGGCAATCCTGGCGTCATGGCTGGCGGACGCCGAGCAGACACTGGGGAAAGACGATCCGTTTGTGCGGGCGGCATTGCAAGGATCGACTCCGGCCGCGGTTGCGAAGGCCGTAGTTTCGCAAACGAAGCTGGCCGATGTAGCCGTGCGGAAGGCCTTGTTTGAAGGCGGGGCTGCCGCCATCAAAGCGAGCGACGATCCGCTGATCGCCCTGGCCCGCCGGGTCGAGCCGATCATTCGCGAGTTGCGCGCCTGGAACGAGCAGCAGATCGTGAACCTCGACGCAGTGGCCGGCCAGAAGATTGCCGCTGCCCGCTTCGCCGTTTACGGCAAAAACATTTCGCCGGATGCGAATGCGAATCTGCGCATCAGCTTCGGCCGCGTATTGGGTTACGAAGAAGACACGACCCTGGTGCCGTATAAGACAACGTTCAATGGGCTTTACGATCGCGCTGCAAGCTTTGACGAGAAGCCACCCTACAATCTGCCGCCGCGATACCGGGAAGGCAAGGGGAAGTTGGCGCTGGAGACGCCGCTAAACTTTGTCTACACCGCGGACACGATCGGCGGGAACTCCGGCAGCCCCATCATCAATCGCAACGCTGAGGTTGTCGGTCTGAACTTTGACAGCAACATTCAGAAGCTGCCCAACCGCTATTGGTACATCGACGAAGAGGAAGGCAGCCGGGCAGTGGGAATTCACTGCGCGGCGATCATTGAAGCGTTGCGGAAACTCTACGGTGCGGAGAAGCTGGCGGGGGAAATAACCGGGCGCTGAATGTGAATCATGCCGACAAAAATCAGAGCAGTGGCGATTACTGTTAGCGATGCGTGTTCAAGTGGTGAGCGCGCGGATGCATCCGGCGAAACCCTGGTTCAACTGCTAACCGAGAGCGGCGCCGAAATTGTCGCTAAGGAAATCGTTTCCGATGATCTGGATCCTTTGATTAGCAGGCTGAGTGCCTACGCCGATCGCGACGACGTCAATCTGGTTATCACTACCGGGGGCACTGGCTTCAGCCCGCGCGACAACACTCCCGAAGCCACCAACGCCGTCATCGAACGCGCTGCGCCGGGCTTGGCCGAAGCGATGCGCATGGAAACATTGAAGCACACACCAATGGCGATGATCTCCCGCGGCGTCTGCGGCATCCGCTCCGGCGCGCTAATCGTAAATCTCCCCGGCTCACCCAGAGGCGTCCGCGAGAGCTTCGCCGTCATCGCACCGGTCCTCAGCCACGCTATCGCTCTACTTCTTGGCCAGCCGGGCGGCGACCTGCACTAGATTTTCCTTGCCGGCTTGAGAGCTGATTCAACTTTCGACATCTTAGAATTAGCCGCGGAATAACGCGGATTCGCGCCGGCCGGAATTCATAGATAGAGTTTTGCGCCGGAAAACGGCACCTACCACATCTCTTTGCAGTGCCTGCTCGGATGGGGGCGCCGCGGGGTGTGTTTTCTTACAAAAAGTCCAACAAAACCCGGAGAACCGAGCTCAGAAAAATTCCTTGACTGACCCGTGGTATTGGTCTATTTTCCACCGCGTACTTATCGCCCCTCGCCGTCTGAAGCATAACCGGCAGTCATGTACGCCATGGTGCTTACCTCATTTCGACAGACTCCTCTTAATTCTGTTCCGGAGTTCTGCCAACCAGAGAGGATTCATTCAAGTCGTCGTTGGTTACTCAATCTCTTGCTTCAAACGATCCTTTCCCACAAGGAGGCAATATGAACACACTGACGATTCTCATCCTCGCAACTGATCCGGGCCGTGTTTTTGTTTTCACCGGCAGTCCATAGCAGTCCCGCGTCCTGTTCTTAAACTCCCAGCGTCTAACTAACTGCTTTTCGGCTCTACGTTTCTGGCTTGGCCCAGGCAGTACATTTGGTTGCGCTGACTAATCTCACTCTCACCGTCCTCAGGAGGATTCCCCAATGAAGAAACTGAAGGTTGCCTTGATTTCATTTGCGGTTGGTTTGGTTCTTTCCATACCAGCGATTGCTGTCTTAGCGGAGTGCACTCCAAACTGCTCGCAAACGATTGTCTATGAGGGGAAGGTTTGCACCCTTATGGGCGCAGGCTGCAATGCCGACTGCTCCGTGTGTTCTTGCGCCTACAATTGTGGTCCGGCATTAGAAGAAGAGGGGCACTGACCCGGCTATTGTGAGGGCACCGAGCCAGGTCCGGTGCCCTCACGCATATCTAAACAATGTCACCGTTCAGACTTATCAAAAACCCTTTCGTTATTTTTCCGCTAGCGGCCGGAATTTTGTTTCCCTGCGTCGTGTTTTTGATTATGCATTTCTCGCGCGGAACCTACGAACCACAAATCATGACCGCCGATGCCGCCTCACTCGCGGGCCAAACCTTGCCGGCGACGGATCTCTTTGAAGTCGACGGCAGCAGTGCTGCACCTGATTTGCTCCGGAAAGGGAAAGTGCTTTTGGTCTTCGTCACCACCGAGTGCGAAGCATGTCAGAAGCAATTGAGACTGCTCTCGAGCGTCAACGCAGACGTTTCCGACAAGGTACGAGTTTATGGAGTTGGAATAGAGAATCGCGACAAGATTAAGAGTTTTATTAAGGCAAACGCAGTCGACGCCAGGATTCTGATTGATAAAGATGCAAAGCTGATGTCGCTTCTGCGAGTAAGGGCTTTCCCCGCGCAGTTCCTGCTGGAGGATAGCCGGATCGTAAAGACCTGGGTCGGCAATACCCCTACCCGAGCCGAATTATTCACCCAGTTGGGTCTCTGAGGAACCTTCCGACATGAAACTTATCCTCCTGCTTTCGGTTCTCTCCGCCTGCTCGCCCGCGATCGGCCCGCAACAGCCGGCGACGCCCGCTTCGGCGCCGGTCGCCGCTGCGCAGACTTCCGCACCTACCGCCAAGGTACCAACGGAAATCAAAGTGATCCTAAAGATTGAGGATCTTCCGGGAATCGAGCGTGCGGGCAGTTTTTGGGAAGGGGCCTATGAAGTTCGAGTCGCGGATTGGCGCACGATTGTTGAAAGGACCAAAGCAGGTCAGGACCCGGAAGAGACGGGAGTCACGCTCGTGCAGTCGTCGTTCGACCGTCGTGATCTTTCAGACAAGCAGAATCGCAGCATGACTGTGTCCATCCCGGTTGCCGGTGCGTTGCTCGAGCGCCTGCAACAGCAAACGAAAAACCCCCAGGCGTTCTTGTTGCGATCGACGGTCCGCATCTTTGACGCCAAGTTCGATAAGAACCACGCCTTCAAGGTCAATCGCATATGGCAGTCCAGGCAATTCCCGGACGGCGAGGCAACGATCAGCATTCAGATTAATCGCGATGGCAGTTCGAATATTTCCGGCCCAGTACCGAAAGAAACACCTGCGGTTTACACAATTGTCGGCGGGCCGCAGCCGAAGAAGCCCTAGGCTTCTTCATTAGCAAGGGAGTTTCCGGATGAAGCAAATCTGCGTAGTTATAGTCTTCGCCATGGTGTTCCCCGTTTCGACGTTCGCCCAGGGAACAAAGCCCCGGACGCCCGAGTTGCAAGAGCAACGAGAAGCGAAGAAACGTCAGGATGAGGCGCGCCGCGTCGAGGCGATTCACCTCGTTCAGCGTACTGCCGCAGAGGCGCCGCTCTGGAATGACAAGAAAACCGCGGTATCTGTTCTCGCAGATGCCGCTGATTTACTTTGGGAAGAAACTCCGGGCCAGGGAGCCAATTGGCTGACGCGGGCCTGGACGCTGACAGCCGATGTGTCTGATTCACCGAGGGACGATAGGCTCAAAGAGTTTTTCACCAGTTCCGACCGCAGCAGTCTACGCACTGTTGTACTGAGTGTCGCGCATAGACATGACGCACGCCTCGCCGAAAAACTTCTAAAGCAACTAGCCGAAGGGGAAGCTGACGAAAAGAAGGGTCGCGGGGCCTTTGATGATCGTACGGCGCGAAGTGAACAGCTCCTCGGTTTGGCGCAGCAAGCAGTCGATAGCGATCCGGAACTGTGCTTTATGCTGGCGCAAAGAAGCCTGGCCGACGGGATTTCGCAGAGTCTACAAAATGTTCTGACGAGTTTACGGAAGAAGAATGTTGATCTGTCGAATAGACTTTTCGACTTGGCCCTAAGCCGGTTCGCCGGTGCCTATTCTGATCCCTCCGAGGCCGAAGTCCTCGCCGGCTACCTGTTTCGATCCGGCTTTACTTTCTCTGGCAATTCCACCGGGCAAACGATTCTGGTGGTGAATCCCGCGCAACAGGATTTGCCGCCGGTTGCTCCCAGCGAGCCGCAGCGGGCCGGTAGTTTTCTGGTTGCCGTCTACCAGGTGTTGTTGACGCGGCCCGTCTCGATGGAAACGCCGGAGGGTAGGCAGATGGGCCAGCGCATAATGATTCTGGGTAATCGCCTGGCTGGCCCTTATCTGACCTACGCTCCTGAAGTGGCCCTGGACGCTCGGGGATTCCTGGCGCAACTGCAAAGCCGTTTGGCGATGGATGGTACGACGGGTGCGGCTGATCGAACGACCGCCTCAACTCCGAAAAGCGAACGTACTGGCCCATCTCCTACCGGGAAGGAGATCTATGAAAACTATTTGGCTGCCTTAGAGGATAAAGCCGATCAGGAGACTAATCCGATCGCGAAGAAACTCGCCTATGTGGAAGCCGCGCTCGCAGCCAGGCCCGAAGATTACCAGCGCGCCAAACGCACTGCCGAAAAGATTGTTGATCCGGAATTGCTTGCCGACACCGTCTCGTTCGTGCTCTACCGCGCGGCCCTGTTTTTCATGAAAAAGGCAGATGTCGAGCGGGCCATCGAAATCGCTCCACAAATCAGCAAAGTCTCGCGACGCGCAGTGGTCAACGTGGCGATCGCGCGGCACTTGCTGGCCGCGAAACCGAACGAGTCCGAGCCGGGAAATATAGTGCTGACGCACCAACGCGCGTTTGATTACCTCAATGACGTAGAACGGGATCTCAAAAAGGAGGAGCCGTCAATCAACTCGGCGAAACTGCTGCTGGGTAGGACGGCGGTGCTCGCCACGTTCGACCGCGATCAGGCGTTGGCTTCGCTGGGTCAGATCGTGCAACTGCTAAACAAACTCGACACTTTCGATTTGCGAGACAGCGCTGCTCCTAACCTCGGACTTGGATCATTCGTCGCGTCGGGATCCACCGTCGCCGGAGCGGGAATCGGTTTTGATTTTCGCAGCGCAGTCGAGCCCTTAATCATGACGGACTTTGAACAGGTCTCGGCCGCCGCGGCCAACCTTACTGCCAAAGAAATGCGCGGCGTCGGCCGCCTGGAAGTTGCCAAACTGTATCTGAAGAGGAGCCGGGATCTGGCATCCCCTGTTGCGGCGAAGGCTGCCCGCTGAGGGTCAATCGCGCCCGGCTGTACTCTGGAGTGCGCTGACCTGTCGGGGCTCTCTAAAGATCGCGCTGTGTTAATCTGTCGGCAATCGTGCCCACACAGGTCGATCAGCGGGTTCACCGGATGCGAAAGCGCACGCGCAAAGTGCGTGCGCGCGTGCGCGAGACTCGCCGCGAACTGGAACGCATTGCGGCCACGCCGACCCTCGGCGGGCTGTTTCTTTCCCTCCTAAAAATCGGGGCAGTGGGATTTGGCGGCGGCCTCGCCGTCATCGCACAAGTTCGTGCCTTGGCCGTGCAGCAGCGCCGTTGGCTGACGGACCAGGAGTTCGCCGCCGGATTCGCGCTCGCGCAAAGTCTCCCCGGCACCGCCGCCGGCAACATCACAACCTATGTGGGGCTGAAAGTGCGCGGCTGGCGCGGTGCGGCCGTAGCTCTGGTAGGCTTCATCCTGCCGTCGATGTTGATGATGATCGTGCTGGCAATTCTTTACCGGCACCTGCGTTACCTGCCGGACATGGACCGCCTCTTTCATGGACTCGATGCGGCGGTCGTGGCTCTCGTCATTGTAAGTGCATGGCGCATTGGCCGGAACACTTTAATTAAACAGTGGCAATGGCTGGTGGCTGTAACCGCCTGTCTGGTCGTCGCATTCTTCAGCGCCACCGTACTTGAAGTCGTGCTGGCGGCCGGCCTGGTCGGAATCTTTATCGATTCATTTGCTGAGAAGCAGTTGCAAAAACTTAGCAAGATGCCGGTCGTGAATGCGCGGCGCAAACGCATCGCCGCGCGTCTGACGCTGCAGCGCCGGCGGCGTCGCGCCCGCGATCTTTACTTCGTCGGCGGCTATCTAACTCGGGCTATGGCCGAGGAAAGAGTGCGCCAGGCGGCGGAGGAAGCGTTTGCAGAGGAAACCAACAACTCGGATGACGCGCCGCCCGAATCGCCAACTGACTCTCCAACTCCGGGAAAGAAATTTAGCCCTGCTGTTTTGTTCGGCGTAGCGATGCCGGTATTTGCCAAGCTCGCACTTCTCCTGATGCTTTCAACGATCTTTCTGCGCATGGGCGCGATCACTTTCGGTGGCGGGTATGTGATGATCCCTTTGATAGAGGCGGAAGTGGTTGATTCGCATCATTGGTTGACGCACCAGGAATTTGTCGACGCTACGGCCCTGGGCCAGATCACGCCTGGCCCGGTGTTGATTACCGCGACCTTCATCGGTTATCGCGTTGCCGGAACACTGGGCGCACTGGTTGCGACTATCAGTATCTTCCTGCCATCGTTTCTTATGATGGTGGTGGCCGGTTCTTCGCTCTCGCGCTTTCATAGCAACCGGATAGTGCAATCGTTCCTGAGGGGTGTGACGCCGGCAGTGGTTGGTCTGTTGGTTGCGGCCGGCATCAGCATCGGGCGCGCCGGTATTCATAACTGGGTGGGATTGTTGATTGCGATCGCGGCCGGCGTGGTTCTCGTGCGCTTCCGGCCGAATGCAGTCTGGGTGATCCTCGGCGCCGGCCTGGTCTGGTTCTTGATTGGTTTCGTGCAGACGTGAGGCTCTACGCCCCCCTTTACAGCCGGGCTACTGGGCCGCTAGTTAACGGTCGCTGGCAAACAACGGTTGCTGGGTTCGTTTTTGCCCGCGCAGGTGATCATTAAGAGTGCGATAAAAGCATTTCCAGCACTGGCCAAGAATGTCCTCAGATTTGCTTTCCCGCATTTTCGTTCCACACAGAACGCACAGCACGGCAAACGTCCCGGCGTGCTCGTCTTCAATAGGTTCAAATTCTTCTCTTCTCATGCGTCCATATATTCCGGAGCAGGGTTACGCGGCTATTGCCGCGAAGTTAAATCATTCTTAAATCTCTTTCTGAAAATGCTGCGCGACCGAAGGCGTTCTAGCAAAGCCGCAAAGGAGGAACGAAGCGCGCAAAGAAAATTAAGACGACGTCATGGTCGTTAAGACGGCATTAAGTTCAGTGTTAGCCGGCGTTAAGATGGACAATCCAAAATCTGTGGGCTATATTGCGTTTTCTCTTATATTCATCCGGCAAAAGGGGACGAAACTCTCAAAATGGGTTTGCTCAACCTTCTTCCCAAAGAGGAGCAGTATTTCACCCTCTTTATCCAGATGACCGTCTACATCTCCGACGCCGCCCGCGAGCTGAAGGAGATGCTCTCCGATAAGAACCACGACTACCTGGAGTATTCGCGCCGCATCAAGGGTCTGGAGCACGCCTGTGATGAGTTGACGCATACGATTTCCACCAAACTGAACAAGTCTTTCATCACCCCGTTCGATCGCGAAGACATTTACATGATGTCGAGCGCGCTCGATGACATTGTCGATCTAATCGATGATGCCGCCAGGGCCATTATTGATTTTGACGTCAAGGAGATTAAGGCTTACGCGCGGGATTTTGCCGGCGTCATCGTGCGCATGGCCGAGCAACTGCACGCGATCGTTTCCATCCTGGAGCGCCCGAAGAACATTACGCCACGCCTGGTCGAAATACATCGTTTGGAAAATGAAGGCGATGATATTTATCACGCCGCGATCAGCGAGCTGTTTCATGAGGAACACGATCCGCTGACCGTACTGAAGTGGAAAGAAATTTACGAAAAGCTGGAAGCGTCCGTAGACCGATGCGAGAACGTCGCGAACATTATCGAAAGCGTCCTCATTAAGCATACGTAACTCGAAACCCCGATGACCGCCACGTTTGCCTTCGTTATCGCCCTGCTCGCACTCGCGCTGATTTTCGATTACATCAATGGCTTTCACGACGCGGCGAATTCCATCGCGACCGTCGTATCGACCCGAGTGCTTTCACCGGGCATGGCCGTTCTATGGGCGGCGTTCTTTAACTTTATCGCTTTCGCGGTCTTCGGCACGAGGGTGGCCAAAGCGATTGGCGACGGCGTCCGGATGGATCTGATTGCTCCCGATCAGCGGCTCTATGTGCTGCTCTGCGCTCTGCTGGGGGCGATTATTTGGAACTTGATAACGTGGTATCTCGGCTTGCCCACTTCCAGCTCGCATGCCCTGCTCGGTGGTTATGCGGGAGCGGGGATTGCCGCCTATGGCGGTGTGACTGGTCTTTTAAAAACTGAAGTTTGGATCCGGACGCTAAAGTTTATTGTCCTGTCACCGTTGATAGGAATGCTGCTCGGTTTCGCCCTGATGGTTGCGGTCCACTGGATCTTCCGGCGCTTCACGCCAAAGCGCGTCGATAACATTTTTCGCACCGGCCAACTTTTTTCTGCGGCAGCCTTTTCGCTGGGCCATGGCGGCAACGATGCGCAGAAGACGATGGGCATTATCACGGCGGTGTTGACGGCCGGCGGCATCGCCGGACTGACGTATGGACCGAACGGCACGCTGCCGCCTATCCCGCTTTGGGTAGTTCTTAGCGCGCACGCCGCCATTGCTTTGGGCACGCTTTCCGGCGGCTGGCGGATCGTGCATACGATGGGTTCGAAAATCACCAAGCTCAAACCCATTGGCGGATTCTGCGCGGAGACAGGCGCGGCCCTGACACTCGCTTATGTAACTTTGACCGGCACACCTGTTTCAACTACGCACACAATCACCGGCGCCATCGTCGGCGTTGGCGCCACCCGCCGGTTGTCGGCAGTCAAGTGGGGCGTCGCCGGCCGCATTGTCTGGGCCTGGGTCCTGACCATCCCGGCGGCCGCCACCATAGCGGCCCTTTCGTTCTGGATTATTCGGACGATTCATCAATTCGCCGCCTAAATGATCATCTTGAACAAGGAAGGATTCAGCCAATGAAGATAATAAGGCTCGATGCAGAGACACGCCTGATCATCGTTCTTGTCTTCATTATCTTTGTGACCGCTTGCGGCATGATGGGTAGGAAAGACCCGACTACATTTGAAGCTGAAGAGCTACTTAAGCAAATCGCTAAGGACACCGCGGATCCTAAAGGACTTGTACTAAACGAGGAAGTGATTGTCGAAGGCGGGGTAACCAAAGCAGATTCTACCCAGATAACATTTGGGACCGAAGACGGTGAGATTAGATGCTTGAGGCAGAGCGGGGGGAGCGGTTTCCCGGACGAGGCACAGATTGCTATGCTCATCGAGGGCACAGGTGAGTATCAGAGCGGAGTGTCTAAGCGCATCCCTGTCGCGATAGCCAAAGGGATCCTCAAAGGCGTCACTCGAGCACCAAGTCCTGGTAACTTAATCACCCTCGCGCAGTGTAAGATTCTATCGGCAGGTAAATAGAGCTGCGCATAAAAACTGAGATCGAAACTCTCAAAAATTAATGGTCGGCGTCTGAGCTACAACGCTCACTACCGTTATTAAATCCCTATAAAAGTTGGTCCTACCCGCGGCGCAGTTCACACTTCGTTCAGGTGCCATTCAGCCCACCGCGCCTGTGGAAAACTTTTCCTATCCACGTTGTTAACATTTTGGTAACATCCCGCCAATCGCGCACCCCAAAAGCGCGCAGATAGCCTAAGCCGACGCAATCCAGCGGACTTCGCCGGTAAGATCGGGAGCAAGTTAATGCTACCCAGACGCGGAATAGTCTTCTCTAAATTAACTCGAGCACCGTGGCTCATAGCTGCTGTTCTATTCTTTGCACCGGCAGATCTGCTGGCGGAACAAAGTAGAAGCAGCGTGCTTGTTCGGGAAGAAGTTTCGCCAGCGCATCGCGAACAACTGAGCAAGAGATTGCGAAAGATTACGGGCCTGCCCGGTTTGAGGTTTGATAGCGACGGAGCATTGCGTCTGACGCCGGATGTGTTTGCCGGTGGCTCAGAAACCGCCCGGCGTCTGCTGATAGACTCCGTTAGCGGTCGCAAACTGATTGTCATTGAGGAAGCGAATGACAGCTCGCAGGTGGCATTTTGCCGCGTTGTTCCCGGACAGTGGCGAGGGAATTTTGCCGCCGCGCCGCCGGTGTTCGTAGTGCAAATTGATTTTGCCGACTTCGACCAACTCGTGGGCGATGATCGCGCGTTGGAATCCTTCAATCCTGGTTGGGGGTTGCTACACGAGCTCGATCACGTGGTGCATGACAGTTCCGACGCGACCGCTATTGACGAAACCGGTGAATGTGAAAGCCACCTCAACCAGATGCGCCGCGAGTGTAATCTTCCTGCTCGCGTTTCCTATTTTTTCACGCTCCTGCCGGTAAAGACGGAAACGCCTTTTATCACACGCTTAGTCCGGCTTGCCTTCGAAGAGCGACAACCGCCTGCCAACAAGATGAAGCGTTACTGGATAGTCTGGGACGCGAAAGCGGTCGGCGGGTTGGAACAGAATCAAGTTGCGGCCTTGCGGTAACCCTTCCTTCCCTCCAATCAATCAACAGCAAATCCTTCAGGTATTCGCACCGGCCTTTTTGGCTGCCGCTTGAGCTGCAGCTTGCGCGTCAGCGGTGCCCTTGTGCTCGTCCTCGCTCATTTGTTCGAGGGTAGAGTGGACCACCAGCAGAGTTTGTTTTAGCTCTTCCATCTCGGCCGGCGATTTTTCTTTGCCGGCCAGGAGTGCCGCCGCTATCTCGCTGCAGAGTTCCTGTGCAATTGCCATAGACGCTTCTCAATAAATCACAAGGGAATGGATAGATCTGGTGTTGCCTGATATTAGGGCGGCCATCCTACCTCAACCTGACTCGCCTGATGTTAACTCTAAGTTAACGATGCGCTTTTTTATTCTTTTCAAAATAAGTGCGAGCTTAACAAACATTTAAGGCGATATTCACAGCGCCTTAACTTCGCAAACCTAAAGTCCGGTTTTGCAACTCAGCACGCATTCAACCAACTTCTCTCGTTCGTAGTCTTCCAAAAGACGTGAAAGTCACTAACCAGTCAGACCGCATTATTTCTAAACCGAGGAGATCACTAATGAATAACAGAGCCCCCCAAAGGCCAAATTCAATCGCTATGGTTGTTGTTGCCATCATTGCGTTACTAATGTTGCCTTTAACCGGGAGCGCACAGACGGACCAGGGCAGGATCGCCGGAACAGTCACCGACTCCAACGGTGGGCTCGTACCCGGCGCTACAATCGTTGTGAAAAATGAGCGCACCGGTGAAGAGCGGGCAGCGATATCAAATGAGGTTGGACACTTCCTGGTTCCGGCGTTGCGTCCCTCAAGTTATACGGTAACCGTCAACGCTAAAGATCTTTCTGGTAAAGCCGCGAATATACAGTTGCTGGTGGGACAGGAGTTGAATCTGCCCATTACTGTGCAGCCCACCGGGCTCGAGGCGAAGGTTGAGGTCACCGCCGGCGCAGACACTGTGCTGGACACGAGTTCCGCAGCGATGGGCGCTAACGTCAACCCGCGCGAAGTGGCGGCCTTACCTCTCAATGGCCGCCAGCTGTCGCAGCTCTATCTTCAGGCACCTGGTTCGGTGAATAGCGGCTCGGGAACGTACGGCGATATACGCTTTAACGGACGCGCCGTGGAACAGAACATCATTCGCTATGACGGCGTCGAAGGCACAGCGGTGATTGACGCCTCGCCCGGTAACTTGAACGGGGAAGTTCCGTCCCCTTTTCGCCTTCAGTCGAGTCTAGAAAATGTGCAGGAGTTTCGGGTTGAGTCCAGCAATTACCCCGCGGAATTTGGTACCGGTACCGGCGGCCAGATTAGCGTCGTGACCAAGTCTGGCGGAAATAACTATCATGGCTCGTTATTCGAATACTTTCGCAACGAAGCGCTTGATGCTCCAAACTTCTTCGACAACATTATTGGTAGCAAGGCGCCGCTCAGGTTGAACCAGTTCGGCGGCTCGCTTGGCGGACCGGTCATCAAACAAAAAGCGTTTTTCTTTTTCTCTTATGAAGGCTATCGGCTCCGCGCTGGCCTGAATTCCACTGAAGCAGTACCGGGCTCGGCCTCGCGCATTTGCGCGTCACCGGTTGGATCGGGAACGATTGCATGTAACGCGAATACCCTGTTGTTGCTTCCAGCGTTCCGCGATCCTAATGCCGTCATCGTCTCGACGGGGTCGGGCACGAACCTTTTCGATGTCGCCCAACTACAATCGCGGGCCAGTGTGAACGAGAATGCTTACGCCTTGCGTCTGGACTACCGCCTTAACCAGAAGCACTCCCTTTATTTTCGTTTCTTCCGGGACCAGGGCCAGAACGATCAGCCCGAAGGCGTAACCGGACGTCGCGCGGTTTTCACGGCCAACCCCCAGAACGGGGTGTTTGCTGTCCAGTCGATCCTGAGGCCAACGCTACTGAACGAATTCAAGCTTGGCTACAACGGCGTGTTTACCCGCACAAACGGCCAGGCGCCCACAGTCAATGGCATAGACTTGTCGAAGCTTGTAATAAACATTTCGGGGAACACCGCGAACTTCGCTATTCCGGGTCAGGGTACTTCCGCCGGCACAGCGACTCCCGGCGGCCTTTTGCGCGCCAACAGCGCGACCAACGGACGCGGACAACCCTACACCGCGTATTCGCTGTCGTTCATTGACAACCTGAGCTGGAGCCGCGGAAATCATAATTTCAAATTCGGAGTTGAGTTTCGCCCCAGCCGGATCTACACCGACAGGTTGGGTGGCACAACCTACGTATTCAACTCGCTTCAGGCACTACTCACGAACTCGCCGGCATCAATTCAGTATCTGGGTGATGTCAGCGCCCCATCGCCCTTCAACGGCGGCGCCACGGGTCTGCGTCTGGCAAAACAGGAGTACTATATCGGCTACGCACAGGACGAATGGAAAATTCGGCCCAACCTTACGTTGAATTACGGCCTGCGATACGAGTACTACACACCTTTGCGCGAGGCACGGAATCTCGACATTCTTTTTGATACTACGAACGGTACGTTGAAATCACCAGATCTGCCTTTCTTTAAATCCTCGAAAGCTAATTTCGGGCCTCGCGTAGGAATCACATGGTCACCTAATGCTGGCAGCAACAGCTTCTTTGGCGGGGGCCGCACGGTGTTGCGTGGGGGCTTTGGAATCTTCTATGGCCCCGGGCAAACCGAAGATCAGATTCAGCCGATTGAGAGCGATCGCATAAGTTCGACGCTTACGAGTGGACCGTTGCTGACCTTCAATCCGGATCAATCGGCAGCAATCAATGCGATCATCGCAAACTTCAATAACAACCCGAATAACCGCGCCTTTCAACCGCGCGCTTATGCTCCGGAGTACAAGATTCCTGAGGAGATTTACAGTTACACATTCTCCGTCCAACAGGAACTACCTTACAAAGTGGTTGCTACCGCGGCTTACGTCGGCAGCCAGGGAAGAAACCTTTTCCTGCGCGGACTATCGAACACGTTGCGTGCCGGTACCGCCACAATTCTGGACGGTGCTGCCATTCCGACCAACGCCGGTGTTGTGAATCGCACCAACGGCGCCGGCCAGGTCATCGGAGTGACAACTGTGCGCCAATTCTCGATCGTCTCCGGTACGTCGGTGCAGAACCCATTCGCTGAGATTGATACGAAGACCAGCGGGGGAAGCGACAGCTACAACGCGTTACAATTCACCTTGGCGCGGCGCATGGGAAACGGTGTGACGCTGAATTCCCAATACACCTTCTCAAAGAGCTTCGGTAATACATCGGGATCAAATGAAGCCAGAACGGCGGCACAACCATTTGGCGGCGCGGTCCGTCCCAGTGGCGACTTCAACAATTACGACGCGGATCGCGGTTACAACAACTTCGATGTCCGCCACACCTTCAACCTGAGCGCGGTCTACGATCTTCCAGTCGGAAAGGGCAAGCGCTTCGATATGGGTGGTGTGGCAAATGCCATTCTGGGAGGCTGGGAGGTGGGAACCATTCTGAACATGCGCAGTGGGGTACCTATCGACGTGACGATCACGCGTCCAGACACGGTCGCGGTCTGCGCTGCGGCCGCCGGCTGTGTCATTAACAATACCGCCACCACCACGACGATGGTGCCCAACGGCTTTACCGTGCAACTTCCTGCCATCAGCTCGTCGCAACCGTTACCGGCGGGATTTGTCGCGACGGTCAATGGCCCGGGCGGCGGGTCTTCGCGGCAGACGCGGCGGCCTGATCTAATTCCGGGGGCGAATCCATATCTAGGCAGTGATCGACAATTCCTTAACCCGGCGGCATTCGCGATACCGCTGGCAGGAACGTTTGGTAACCTTCCGCGAAACGCTCTGAAGGGTCCGGATTTTCGGCAATTCGACTTGATTTTGAATAAGCGTTTCAAATTCTCAGAGTCCACCAGTCTCGAGTTCCGCACAGAGGTCTTTAACATTTTCAATCGCGCGAACTTTGCCAATCCAGCTTCCACGCTAAACGTAGCGTTACCTACCCTGAGCTTCAACACGACGGCGAATGCTTTTGTGTTGGGTTCAGGTTTGCAGCCCGGTCAGGCGTTTACTCAGAGCCTGGCCGGCAGTACTTTCGGCCTGCTCCGGCAGACGGCTGAACGAACCGTCGGCCTGGGAACAAACAGGCAGATTCAATTTGCGCTGCGGTTGAATTTCTAACCATCAGCGCCTCTGTGGGATCGGTGATGGTTTCGAGCCATCGCCGATCCCAAATTTTTCAAAGTTTGAACCGAGCCAGGCGGAGACCAATATGCCGCTAAGAGAACGAGCCGACCCGATGCCAACTTCTCCTGCCAGCGAACTGACGTTGGATCGTACGTCGCGTACTTCAAGCCCGCGCCTGCAGTTGGCCCAGGATGTTTACGACGACGGTTACCTCCGGGTCGAGCACCAGAATTATTACGTCGCCTGTGATGGCCAACCCATCAGGCTGCCGCGCACAGAGTTTTTGATCTTCTCGCGCCTTGCCCGCACGCCCGGGCGCATCGTCGTGGCCGCGGAGTTATGGGAATCCGCCTGGGGAAAAGAGAAACCGCTTAATCCCGAAAGCCTGCATGTCACCATGTATCGTCTGCGAGCCAAACTAGCGCCGCATAAGCTGGAGATTGAGACGATGGTCCATGTGGGTTACCGGCTGATGTTGCTGGCTGATTAGGGGTTGAAGAAAACGAATCCGCAGATTTCGCAGATTACACAGGAGCAAGAAACAGACCAACCGTGCGAACACGCCGCGGAGGTTGGCAAAAGGCCGTCCGCAGACTCGGCTATGCCGCCTGATCTGCGGAAAGGCTTTGCCTTTCCGCACACCCACGTCAGTGCTTGGGCTACGCCCTCCGGTAGACCAGGGCTCAGCCCCCCGGCGGGTCTTTCTTTCCGGAAGGGCTAAGCCCTTCCGCACATCAGACGGCGCAGCCGTTGGGTCAATCCAGATTTGAGACACCAATCCTTCACACTGCTTCAGCGTCGCAAAACCTTTAACAAAGAGTTCAGCCGTAGTTCAGATGGATGTAACACTCGCTCCCTAGAGTGGCAGCTTATTCCGCATCTCTGCCGACTTTCCTGAGGAGACCATTATGTCACTGTCTAAACGAGGCTCGCGTCTTGTCGCCTGTATTTCTCTGTTTGCCTTTGCTGCCTTCAGTTTGTGTTGCAGTCCGAACGGAGGGGGAACCGGTGGCGGCTCGACCAAGCTGCAAGGCGCCGGCGCGACGTTTCCGACTCCGCTTTATCAAAAGTGGTTGAGCGAATATGGCAAGCTGCATTCGGACATTCTCATTGATTATCAATCGATCGGCTCCGGCGGCGGCATCAAGCAAATCCGGGAGCAGACAGTGGACTTCGGAGCATCGGACGCGCCCATGACCGATGCGGAACTGAAGGCGGCTCCCGGCGAGTTGGTGCATATTCCGACCGTGCTCGGCGCCGTGGTGGTTACCTACAACGTCGCCTCGATTACACAACCTCTCCACCTGTCATCTGACGTGGTCGCGGATATCTTCCTCGGCAAAATTACAAAGTGGAACGACGCGCGAATTAAGCAGGACAACGGTGGCGTTAATTTGCCCGCGGCTGACATCACTACGGTCCATCGAGCTGATGCCAGCGGCACTTCATTCGTTTTCACGGACTACCTGGCGAAAGTAAGTGCCGAGTGGAAAGAAAAAGTTGGCGCCGACAAAGCACCGAAGTGGCCGGGTGGTCAGGCAGGCAAGGGCAACGAAGGCGTTACCGGCCAGATCAAGCAACAGCCCAACACGATCGGTTATGTTGAGCTGGCTTATGCGACGCAGAACAAATTGCCGGTGGCGCTGATAAAAAATGCCAGCGGCAAGTTTATTGCACCGTCGATTGACGCCGTGACTGCCGCGGCGGCAGCGGCTTCGGGGGAAACACCGGACGATCTGCGTGTCTCAATCACGAACTCCGCCGGCGAAAACGCTTACCCGATTTCCAGTTACACCTACATCCTTGCTTACAAAGATCAGAAGGACGCTGGCAAAGGTAAAGCGCTGGTTGATTTTCTCTGGTGGGGCATTCACGACGGCGAACAATATGCGAAGGCGCTGGAATACGCGCCCCTGCCGGCTGAAATAGTGAAGCGGACGGAAGCCAAGATCAATTCGATCACGTCAGGCGGGAAGCCGTTGCGGTAAGCAAACGGTCTTCGCACTTCGGCCATGACTTTGCCACGTAACAATCGGAGTTCGTCACTATGGCGCCAGCGACTCTCGCCCACGGGCAACGCGGGTGATGCGATCTTCCGCTTTTTGCTGCTGGCGGCCGCGGCGTTAGTGGTCGTCGTAGTCGGCGCGATGATCTTCGCTTTGTTCGCCAAATCAAAACTTTCCATTGCGCAGTTTGGTCTGTCTTTCATCACCAGCACTGAATGGGATCCGGTTAAAGGGGAATTCGGCGCTCTGCCGTACATCTACGGCACGGTGGCCTCGTCGCTGATCGCGCTGTTGATTAGCGTGCCGCTCTCCCTGGGAATCGCAATCTTCCTGGTTGAGCAAGCGCCGCTGCGTCTCGCTCGGCCCCTGGGCTTTCTGGTCGAATTGCTGGCGGCGATTCCTTCGGTAGTTTATGGGCTCTGGGGAATCTTTGTGCTGGCGCCCTTTTTGCGAGTTCACGTTGAACCGCTGTTGCAGAAATGGCTGGGCTGGCTGCCGCTCTTCAGGGGTCCAATCACCGGCATCGGGTTGCTGACCGGAGGAATCATCCTCGCGGTAATGGTGACGCCCATTATTTCCGCCGTCGTTCGAGATGTGCTGACGGCCGTGCCGGGTTCGCAGCGCGAGGCGGCTCTGGCGCTGGGCGCGACAAAGTGGGAAACGACGCGCGTTGTGCTGGTGAATGGCGCGCCGGGAATTGCGGGGGCAGTGATTCTGGGTTTGGGGCGGGCGATTGGCGAAACCATGGCAGTCACTATGGTCATCGGCAACCGCGCGCATATCAGCGCTTCGCTCTTCGATTCCTCGTACACAATCGCTTCTGTGATCGCGAACGAGTTCACCGAAGCGACGCAGGATCTATATCTCAGCGCCCTGGTCGAACTGGGCCTGCTGCTGTTCCTGGTGACTTTTCTGGTAAACGCCATCGCGAGAATTCTGGTTTGGAACGTGACACGCCGGACCGGTGGCGTAGTCGGGGCATGATTCGAAATCGATGAGAAGAGCGGACCAGCTTCGTCGCACTCGCAGTGCAACGATGACAACCTTAACAGCGCTCTGCACCGTGGTGGCGGTCGGCATTCTGCTGATCATTCTGGTCTACATCGCGAAGCAGGGTATCAGCTCTCTTAGCATCCGTTTTCTGGTTGACAGCCCGCGACCTGTCGGTGAAGGCGGAGGCATCGGGAACGCAATCGTTGGGTCGGTGATGCTCTTGCTGCTTTCCTCCGCGATCGGATTGCCGCTTGGCATTGCGGTGGGAATCTATCTGTCTGAATTTGGCGCGGGACGCTTTGGCGGTTTAGTGCGGTTCCTGGTTGATACGCTGACCGGCATTCCGTCGATTGTTACAGGCGTTTTTGTTTATACGATCGTCGTGGTCCCGCTGAAGCATTTTTCTGCGTTAGCAGGAGGAGTTGCCCTGGCCCTGATCATGATTCCCATTGTTGCCCGCACGACCGAAGAAATAATCAGGCTGGTACCGCAGAATTTGCGCGAAGGCGCGCTGGCCCTGGGTGCGCCGCAATGGCGTGTGACGATGGGCGTCGTGTTGCCGGCGGCGGCCTCGGGCATTGCCACCGGGGCAATGCTGGCGATCGCGCGTGTGTCCGGCGAGACGGCGCCGTTGTTGTTCACCGCGTTCGGCAGCCGCTTTTTTAGTTATTACCTGGATCAGCCAATCGCTTCACTGACAGTGCAAATCTACAACTACGCGATCTCGCCTTATGACGATTGGCACGCCCAGGCGTGGGCGGCGACGCTCGTTCTGATGACGCTGATCCTGGCCATTAATATTATCGTCCGATTTCTAACGCGAAAACGGTTCTGAACTGATCATGTCCACACCCCAGCAAACAATCAAAGCCCGGATCGAACTGCCCGCGCGCGGGCAAACTCCGTCGCCCCCGTCTGCTGATCGGCCGGCCAAGATCGCAGTCAAGGACTTAAAGTTCTTTTATGGCAAGACGCAGGCGCTGCACGATGTCTCGCTCGAGATTCCGGAAAGAATTGTAATGGCATTCATCGGCCCGTCAGGATGTGGCAAGTCCACTTTCCTCCGCACCCTGAATCGAATGAATGATGTGATCCCGGGAACACGCGTGAGTGGCCAGGTGTCGATGGACGGCCAGGATATTTACGCGCCGGGCACCGATGTAGTTGAGTTAAGACGAAAAGTCGGTATGGTGTTCCAAAAGTCCAACCCATTTCCGAAATCGATTTTTGATAATGTGGCTTATGGATTACGGATTAATCGCCTGACCTCAAGCAAATCGGAACTGGCCGACCGCGTTGAGCAGGCTTTGCAGGACTCAGCCCTTTGGGCCGAAGTCAAAGATCGCCTGAAATCGTCCGCCCTCGGCCTCTCCGGAGGTCAGCAGCAGCGTCTCTGTATTGCGCGGGCGCTGGCCATTCGTCCGGAAGTGGTGTTGATGGACGAGCCGGCCTCCGCCCTCGATCCCGTGGCCACGCACAAGATTGAAGAGTTGATTGTAGAACTGAAACGGCAGTATACGATTGTGATTGTGACGCATAATATGCAGCAGGCAGCTCGCGTTTCGGACACGACCGCATTTTTCCTGCTTGGCAAACTGATCGAAGTTAACGCGACGGAAAAAATGTTTACTAATCCTGATGAGACATTAACCGAGGATTACATAACGGGAAGGTTTGGCTAGGAGGCTGGTCTTTGGCTTTTGATCTTTGATTTGATCTTCGTGCGATCTGCCGTCTCAATTGGCGGTCGCCATCCAACTGAGGTCAAAGGTCAAAGATCAAAGACCAAAGGTCAAATAAATTATGGATCTACATCGCCACCTTGACGACGAATTAAATTCGCTGCGCGATCGCGTGCTGCGCCTGGGCGGAGAAGCTGAAGCAGCCCTCGAACGATCGATGCAGGCATTGACCGCGCGCGACAGCGACATCGCCGGCCGCGTGCTGGAAAACGATGATCAGGTCGATCAACTGGAAGTAGAAATTGATCGGCAGTGCATCGATATCATCGCCCTGCGACAGCCGGCGGCGCGCGACCTCCGCTTTGTTATCGCAGTCACCAAAATGGCGCCGGTGCTTGAGCGAATTGCCGACCACGCCTGTAACATTGCGCGCGCGGCGATCGACCTGAATAACGAACCGGAGTTGAAATCCGTCTACGATCTAAAGCGCATGGCCGATCATGCGCTATCGATGTTGCGGGCCGCGCTCGACGCCTTTACGTCCAACGATCCAATTGCCGCGCGCGAGATTATTAAACGCGACAGCGAAATCAACGAGCTCTACAACCACATTTTTCATAGCCTGATCGAGATGATGGTTAGTGAGCCGGCGACCGCCACGCGCGATGCGCGGCTCTTATTGGTCGCCAAGCACCTGGAGCGAATCGGCGATTACGTCACCGACATTTGTGAGCTGACGGTTTATATGGCCCAGGCCGCCTTCATCAAACATGCAAAATAAGCGGGAGTTGCCTGTCCTGGCTTGATCCTGTCAGAACCGCCTGCGGTAGCGGGCGGTCCCTTGATTCTTTTCGGAAACGGACCGCCCGCTACCGCAGGCGGCTCTGACGAGAAATGCAAAAACCTGTTCTAATCATTGAAGACGATCCCGACATCTCCGAGAGTTTGAAATATAACCTGGAGCGGGAGGGCCTGCCTGTTGTCACTGCAGCCACCGGAGAAGCCGGACTTTCCGAAGCACTCAACGAACGCATTTCGCCATCGCTGATCATCCTGGACTTGATGTTGCCGGGCATGAGTGGCACCGATTTGTGCCGGCGTCTGCGGCGGGAGCCCGCCACCCGGCGGACGCCGATCATAATGCTGACCGCGAAGGTCTCAGAAGCGGATCGCGTGGCCGGTCTGGATTTTGGGGCGGATGATTACATTACCAAACCGTTCTCAGTTCGCGAGCTGATGGCGCGAGTCAGAGCTGTGATGCGACGGGCGGACGAACATGCCAGCAAGACTTACGAAGATGATCACCTGGTAATTGATTTTGATGACATCCGGGTTGGCTGCCACGGGAATCGAATAAAACTTACGAACAAAGAATTTTCCCTGCTCTCTGTCATGGCCAGGAGCGCCGATCGAGTGGTGACGCGCCAGCAACTGCTGGATAGCGTGTGGGGCTACAGCTATTATGGCGACGCGCGTACACTCGATGTCCATATTCGCCGGCTGCGGCAGAAACTGGGTGACTGCGGCGATTGCATTGAAACAGTGGTCGGCGTTGGTTACCGCTTTGTGGGTTGCGGAGCGACGAAGTAGGATTTCCCGGACGAACGTCGTTGAATACGCGCAGTAGGGAAGGGCGGCTTGCCCCCGCTTGAGCCTGATTTCAATTCTACGAGCGGGGGCAAGCCGCCCTTCCTGACTGCAAGTTGGCATCGTTGAGTCAAGATATGCCAAGGCGGAACGTTTTTCTGATTGTTATTTGCCTCGTTGTTCCTTCCGTTTTCCTCTTCGTGCCTTCGTTTACTGCGCGCGCGATCGTCGCGGGGTTGCTCCTGTTAGTCCTGGCGATTCTGCTTGCCCGAGTATTCACTACACGCAGTCGTGAAAATGAATCACGGCGCACGCGAGTTGAGGACGAAAAGGAGACCTCACAGGAGACCTTCGCCCTGGGAAAACTGTTCGACGCGACCATGAACGGCATGCGCGAAGGTTTGCTGGTAGTCGATCAGGATATGCGCGTGGTTGCCTCCAATAATGCGGCGCTACGCCTCTTCAATCCGGCGCGGGAAACACTGGAGACACAGCGCCTGACCGAAATCACGCGTAACCCGGCGATCTACAGCGCGTTTCTTGATGCGCTGCAGGGCACCGAGCGCAGTGGCGTTAAAGTTGAAACGCATGGGCCGGAACGGGTATTTGATTTGCGCGTGGTGCCACTTGGCGTCGGCGCAAACGGCAATCGGGCCGAAGGCGCGCTAGGCGTTTTTATCGACATAACCCGGATCGAGCGTTTGGAACACGTCCGGCAGGAATTCCTATCGAACGTCTCACATGAATTGCGCACGCCGCTGACGGCGATCCTCGCGTTTGTTGAAACGCTGGAGACAAGCGCGCTCGACGACAAGGACAACAGTCTGCGGTTTCTTTCCATCGTGCGACGCAACGCTTCACGAATGCACGACCTGATCGACGACATTCTGGAACTCAGCGCTATTGAGGCAGGGAACGTAAAGGTAAATCCCGAACCCGTCGAGCTCCGACCGATCGTAAGTGACGTAATCAACTTGCTGCAGAACGGAGCGTCCGCGCGCGGCATTGTGCTGGAAAACAAAGTCGCCAGCGACGCGATGGTTTTGGCTGATGCGCGGCGGCTGGAACAGATGCTGATGAACCTGGTGGAGAACGCGATCAAGTTTAATCGCGAAGATGGTACGGTGAAAATTCGCCTGGAACGCGATAACGCGAACGGGCGCGATCGGATTCAGGTGGAAGATACGGGCGAAGGCATTCCCTCGCAGCATCTCGAACGATTGTTTGAAAGGTTCTATCGCGTGGACCGCGCGCGTTCGCGCGACATGGGCGGCACCGGGTTGGGCCTCGCGATTGTGAAACACCTCGCGCGCGCGCATGGCGGTGAGGTGAGCGTCACTTCGGAGTTAGGGAAGGGAACGACGTTCACTATTGAATTGCCGGTGGCCATAGACTCTTAAGAACGCTATCCGCAGATTAATCAGATTACGCAGATCAACTCAGACTGAAAAGCACATCGCGGCACGTCGCGGCCGAGAAGAGTGGACGGGAAGCACAACGACGATTTTCGCTCGGAAGTCCCGTTTCTGTCCGTCTGAGTAATCTGAGTTAATCTTCGGATAGCCTCGCCCCTAAAACGCAAACACTAACTGTTGCTGAAACCGGTACGTCCGCGGCGTGAACTCGCTAAGCGGAACAAAGAAGTTCGGGAAATCCCCACTGCTGTGGATTTGTTTGTTGAAGAAGAACAGGCTCTGGAACGTTACTTTCTTCGCCAGGCCGTACTCAAAACGGAAGTGATGAGCGCGGATGTTGACGCCCGTCCCCGAGCCCAGGTCGTCATCGGTGACCTGCGAAATCAGCGAATTCGCGCCCTTGATCGCAAACAGGTAAAGGAAAGACATGTCGCCGCGTTTCGTTATCCGGCCGATTTGCGCGCTCGCCAGCATCGAATCCTCCGCACCGATATCGGCTGCCAGATTTCGCGCAAACTGCGCATTGAACGTCAACGGATAAGTGTGATCTCCGAACTTGAAGCCCGCATAGTTAAGGCGATAAGTAACGCGCGCAATTTCAAAACCTTTCGCCGAATACATGGCGCCGCCCGGAGTCGTCGTCCCATTGCCGCTACCTGCCGGCGGTCCCGAAAGCACCAGGCCGAGACCCGGTTGAATCAAAAGCACCAGTCCCTCAATGGTCGAGGCGAGCTGGATCTGATTCGGATGCCGGTACGCCTGAAGGTCGACTCCAATCTGATCGCTCCACTTCTTATTGAACTGCTGATTGACCAGCACGCCCTGGTGAAACAGATTTGACGAACGTCCGGCTGTTCCGACCACCTCACCGGCGTGATCCAACGGGCTGTTTGGTGTGATCACGGCGACGTTGGGGTTGGTCAGAATGTATTGTCCCGCGCGGAACTCGATGCTGCTGACGCTGGCTCCGTTCTTCTTGAAGGGAATGATGTACTTCTCGTTGAAGCCGTTGAAGCGAATGTCGTCGTCGAACAGAAAGCGCGAGTTGTCAGAGAAAATCTCCTGCACCTTTCCGGCCTGTAATTGAATCGATTTGTTGGGGTGATAATCGACCCACGCTTCGCTGAGGAAGAACGGATGCCGGATCGTGGTCGAGGTGAAGTCCTGATCCAGGGCCAGAGGATTATTAACTGCGCCCGTAGTGAATTGGCCATGAAAACTAAGAGTGGGATAGATGTCGGTATCAAAGTTCAAACGCAGACGATAACGCGCCCGGACATTCTGGACGTGTTGCAGCGGCGGATCAGGCGGCTCGCTGGCTGAGCGAAAGATTCCGTCGGCCCGCAGGCGAAAGTCGCCGCTGAATCGCAGTGGGCCAATTTTCAGGGCCTGACTTTCAACTTTTGCCAGCCGCTGCTCGATCGTTGGCGTTTGTGGCGCGCCCGCCGGCGCCGCTTCTGCAGCAGGCGCCGCTGTCGTTCCGGGTGAGCCGGCGTCACTAAGACTCGCGTTCACGATTCTGGGGTTGGCACTGGCAAGTTTTTCCAACAACGCCTGCATCGCCTGTTGCTGTTGGGCCAATGCCTTTTGCAACTGATCGAGCTTGCTGTTCTGCTTCGCCAGTTCGTCTTCCAACGCGCGCACGCGATCGGCCACAGCCGGTGACGCCGGGGCCGCAGTTTGGGTCGCGCCTGGCGAACTCTCCTGCGCTGAAGCGGTAACGCGTCCCCCGCCTGCAAACAAAGCGCATAATCCGATCAGCAAAGTGATTAGTCTCGGAGCAGTGGTTCGTTGAAGTTTCATTGTGCCCTCTCTAATTGAAGGAAATTGGGTCTCGCAGTACGGACGTCGCAATGATTGTCGCAATGATTAAGGAAGAGCGACAGCATATGTATTTGCCATTAAATCGGTCTTGCTGCCAAGTTAAATTCATGTGAACAGAGGTGCGCGTGAATAGAGTTGTATAGCCCCGGGATTGGGGAAGACTTAGGAGTATCTCCGCTTCATTGCTGCCGCAGAGCGGCGGCCTCGCTTTAAGAGTTAACCAGCGACCCGTGGCTCCGCCATCTGATGTGCGGAAGCGCTGCGCGCTTCCGTCAAACGGCAAAGTACTCTGGGCTGCGCCCAAGGCCTGGGCGTAGCCCAAACTCTTCCAACAACGTGCGGAAGGCCGTAGGCCTTCCGCACATCAGACGGCAAAGCCGCGTTGTCGTAAAGTTTCAGTCGTGACCCGTCGACCAATACACTCGGTCGCTCAAGAATTCAAAGCTTCTGAAACTCCTCGTTGACAATGATCAAGTCGGCGCTTACTATTTTCGCGCTCGCACTTTAATTCGGTTTTACATCCGGGTAAATAATGGCACTGCTGCTGCAAGCTACCACAGCGTCTGCGCACACCATTGGCAGTCCGGTTACTGCCTACTGGCCGGTGATGATTTTTTTCGTTGTGGCCGTGGTGTTCCCGGTGCTGCCAATCATCCTGGGGCGATTTCTGCGCCCGATTAATTACGGCAAAGACAAGATGCGGCCATACGAGTGCGGCATCGATCCCACTACCGAAGCGCACGAGCGGTTCACGGTGCGCTACTACATTGTGGCGATGCTGTTTCTTATCTTTGACGTCGAAACGATTTTCCTGCTGCCGTGGGCCATCATTTTCATGGGCGACGATTTCTCTTTTACCAGGTTCGCCCTGATTGAAATGTTCGTATTCATCGGCATCCTAATCGTCGGATACTACTACGCCTGGCGCAAGGGCGCGCTGGAGTGGGCCTGACGATTGCGGATTGCGGAATTCGGAATCCGGATTGGCCGGTTGCGGAACACGGGGGGGCGCGCGAGGCAGTCATGTTGTCAAGCTTTTAGAAACTAGACCATTTTAATAAGAGACCCCTTAGCAATCTGAAATCAGCAATCTGAAATCGCATATGGCTGAACATGAAGAAGGATTTGTCTTAACCACCGTTGATTCGGTGATGAACTCGCTACGGCGCACGGTCGGTGCGAAGGCCATCGACATGGCAGCGCCGGTGGTTAATTGGGCCCGCAAATCCGCGCTCTGGCCAATGACATTCGGCCTGGCCTGTTGCGCGATTGAGATGATTGCGACGGGCGCCGGCAGGTTCGACATTGATCGTTTCGGTGCCGGCGTTTTTCGTCCCAGTCCACGGCAGAGTGATTTGATCATTATTGCCGGCACCGTCACGCTGAAGATGGGCCCGGTTGTTCGCCGGGTGTACGATCAGATGCCGGAACCGAAGTGGGCCATAGCCATGGGCGCCTGCGCTTCGACCGGTGGCCCGTTCGACTCCTATTCGACGATGCAGGGCGTCGATCGGTGCATCCCGGTTGATGTCTACATCCCCGGTTGCCCGCCACGGCCGGAGGCCCTGCTGTACGGCTTGATGCGCCTGCAGGACATCATTATGCGTGAAGCCCCCTCCGCCTATATCTTCGAATCCGACGGCGCAGTTCATCGCCGGCGTTACCTGGAAGGTGATGACGAAGTCCCGGCGTTGACGACGGCTGAGCGTCACGAGGGTGGAGTTGCCATCACTTCCTAATATCGCTTAACGCCAAAATAATCACGCGAACCGGCAGTTTTGCGTTGCGTTTTAAGGAAGGCCGCCAGCACAGGCGGCCTTTGTTTTTATGTGCTATCCTTTCGCCTATCAAGCAATACAACCCCCGGAGTTAAACGTTTGTTCCTCGGAAACTGATGTGGCAGGGTCTGTCAGATCCATGCTTATCATCTTCGCAGGACTGTTTTAGAGGAGAGATACAATGAAGATCAAACTGGCTAACAGGAAACTGTTTTTGATTGCACTTGCCGTGATGCTGGTTACGCCGCTGATCGGAGAAGCGCAGACCAGGAGACGCCCAAGACTTCGACGCACTTCGACTTCGGCGCGCGCCCTTTCGGTAGTTCCGGTTGGCACTAATCTCAAAGTGCGTTTGAACGAAACGCTGTCGAGCAAAGAGGCGCGAGTTGGAGATAGCTTTACCGCTACGGTTATTGACCCAGCCCGTTTTGGCGAAGGCACAGCCCGGGGACATGTCAGTTCAATTCGCAAGTCCGGGAAGGTCAAAGGCCGCACCAGCATGAATCTGGCGTTTGACTCGATTCAGCTTCCGGACGGACAGCAGACTCCACTTCACGGTTATGTGACACGCGTCTATGGCGGCCGGACCGATAACGAAGGCGGTGTGGAATCGAGCAGCCGGACCAATCAAACGCTGAAACGCGGCGGCATCGGCGCGGTGGCAGGCGCGATCATCGGCGGCATTGCCGGAGGTGGTAAAGGCGCTGCGATCGGGTTGATTATTGGCGGGGCCGGCGGCGCCGGGTCACTGGCGGTGCAGGGAAGTAAAGAGCTTAAGTTGGAATCTGGAACTGAAATGCTCGTTCACGTTACGCGATAGCTCCAGGGGGAATTCAAGAAAACCCGCGTCTTCAGGGCGCAAAGTGAAAGCTGGCGACGTGGGAAATTGGCCCTGCGGCAAGCTTTTGCTTTGCGCCTTTCTTCATTCCGGAACATTGATTTAGGCGAGGTTATTGCTGGGTGTCAGGACGATGCAAGAAAAAGTTTTTCGTCCGTTCTAGTACTGGAGCAGTCCAATCTACCCACTTGATCCAGTACTGGCCGAGGTTTGTCGTCTTATGCTGAAGCCACCTTAGAATTTCTCGCATCGTCAAAGAGGAGTTGATATGAAGATATACACGAAGTCAACGATCACCGCCTCTCTCCTCCTCGCATTTGTTTGCGCGACCGTCGTCGCTGTTGTCAGCGTCGCAGTCTCAACTCAGACCGGCCCGGCGGGGAAAGCCCGGCAGGAAATTGTCTCCGCAGAGGATCGATTAGTCGTCCACGAGTGGGGCACATTCACTTCGATTGCGGGTAAGGATGGCGTGGCGCTCGAGTGGCGGCCACTGAACGGCTCATCCGATCTGCCAAAGTTTGTGCATACAATTGGCAATCGGGGGCCGGGGCTTCGTCACCAACCGACCAAAGGCGAAATGTCAACTCTGATCAGGATGGAGACTCCTGTGCTTTTTTTCTATTCGGAGAACGAAACGGAGGTCTCTGTCAAAGTTGAGTTTCCCCGCGGCAAGATTACCGAATGGTATCCGCAAGCCCGCTCGGTCGGAACGGACATCGACTGGGGGCAGATAAAAGTCATGCCTGGCGCAGCGCTGAATCTGCCAGTCGATAATTCGGACAGCCACTATTACCCAGCGCGCGAGACAGACGCGGCCCCAGTCCAGGTATGCGGAACCGGCAACAAGCCGGACCAGCAGGAAAAATTTCTCTTCTATCGGGGCGTGGGTAATTTCGAGCTTCCACTCTCGGCCCGGCTCGTCGACAACAAGATCATTTTGAAAAACACCGGTGCTGAGCAGATCGCTCGGGTGATTGTTTTCGAGAATCGTAACGGCAAGATCGGATATCGGATCTATGACAGCTTCAGCGGTGAGATGACCGACGCCCGGCCGACGCTGGATCAGAAGCTGGATTCGCTCGTGCCTGAGCTGAAGCAGGCCATCATGGCCACGGGTCTTTATGAGAAAGAAGCTGACGCAATGATAAAGACGTGGCGCAGCAGTTGGTTCGAACCAGGCATGAGGGTTTTCTATGTCCTGCCGCGGCCAACCATAGACACCGTGCTTCCCATTACGATTACGCCGCAGCCGGCGGAGCTTGTCCGCGTCCTGATCGGTCGAGCGGAAATCATCACCCCAGAGATGGAGAAGACCGTGCAGCGGCAAGTCAGCCTGCTGGATGATAAGTCGCCGCAGGTACGAGAGGCGGCGATGGAGACTATTCGCAAGTACGGCCGATTTTACGAGCCCATTCTGAAGAGCACTCTGCAGCACGAAACCGATCCCGCGATCCGCAGACAGCTGACGCGGCTGATTGAAGCGGAAAGGCCGTGAATAGTGAATAGTGAATAGTGAACCGTGGACCGTCCCGGCTTTTCTGTTCACTATTTACTATTTACCGTTTACCATTTACCGTCTACTCTTCACGGTTCACGCCTTTCCGTCTACTCTAAGCACCCATGAAAGTTTGGAAGCTCCTAAAGTGGCTACTCATTGTGATAGTCGTGGTCTTTCTGGCGGCCCAGTTCAAACGCCCGGCGCGAACCAATCCGCCGGTTGACCAGGCGCAAACGCTCGAAGCGCACACACAGATGACGCCACAGGTGTCGTCGACTCTGGCGCGTTCGTGCAATGACTGCCATTCAAACAACACGGTGTGGCCGTGGTACACAAACGTTGCGCCCGTGTCCTGGTTCATCGCCGACCACGTGGAGGAAGGCCGCCGTCATTTGAATTTCTCGGAGTGGGGCCGCGGCGACCAGCGCCGGCGAAGAAAGAAGCTGGAAGAGATTTGCGAAGAAGTGAAAGATGGCGCCATGCCGTTGAGCTCGTACACTCCCTTGCACCCGCACGCGAAGCTGACGCCGGAAGATATCAAGACGTTATGCGATTGGACGGAGGCTGAGCGCGCGCGGCTGGCTTCGCGTTAGAGGCCCGAAACGGGAGCGGGGGTGAACCCACCTTCCTGACTGCGAATATTCCTCGTTGAATCATTCCGTCAGCGTTTCTGACAAGATTCGGCCAGGAATACTTGCAGTCAGGAAGGTGGGTTTACCCCCGCTTTCTTAAGCAATAGACAAATAGGTCAAAGACATTCGCCCTTAAGCGGCAACGGTTTCTTCTTTCAACTTTTCCGCCTGGTAGTGAGTGGTTAGAGCGCCGATCAGTTCGTCGAGGTCGCCTTCCATTACCAGGTTGAGTTGATGAATGGTTAACCCAATGCGGTGATCGCTGACGCGGTTTTCTTTGAAGTTGTAGGTGCGAATCTTTTCCGAGCGATCGCCGGAACCCACCATTGAACGACGCTCGCTGGCCAGCGCATCGTGCTGCTTCTGCTCTTCGATCTCCTGCAAGCGCGCCCGCAAAACGCGCATCGCTTTCTCGCGGTTTTTAATCTGTGACTTTTCGTCCTGCATCGAAACTACCGTGTTCGTCGGCAAGTGCGTAATCCGTACTGCGGAATAAGTGGTGTTGACCGACTGCCCGCCGGGACCAGAGGAACAGAAAGTGTCGATACGCAGGTCTTTGGGATCGATTTTTACGTCGACTTCTTCGGCCTCCGGCAGCACGGCAACGGTAATCGCCGATGTATGGATTCTGCCGCTGCCTTCCGTCTGCGGCACGCGCTGCACGCGGTGCACGCCGGATTCATGTTTGAGTTTTGAGTAAACCTTGTCGCCTTCGATGAGCGCGGTTGCTTCTTTGATGCCGCCGATGCCGGATTCCGAAACGTTCAGCGTTTCCATGCGCCAGCGCTGGCGTTCAGCGTAGCGGCCGTACATGCGCAGCATTTCCGCGGCGAAGAGAGACGCTTCGTCGCCGCCGGTGCCCGCACGAATTTCCAGAATCACGTTTTTTTCGTCGTTGGGATCGGTGGGAATCAGCAGGACCTTCAAATCGTTTTCTGTCTGCTCAATCTGCGCCTGCAGAGTCTCTACTTCCTGACGCGACATCTCGCGCATTTCTTCGTCATCAGAAGTGGCGTAAAGCTCCTGAGCGCCGCGCAACTCTTCCCTTAACGATTTCCAGGTCCGATATTTCTTTACCACATCGCCGAGGCTGCGATGCTGTTTCGCGGCCTTCACGTAGGCAGCTTGATCAGACATCACCTCAGGCGCCGAGAGCTGCGTCGTCAGTTCTTCGTAGTGCTGTTCGATTTGTTCGAGTTTCTCGAGCATGATAATTTTTTGCGGGCATGCCCGCGCTCCCACCGCGCTCCAATTTATGAGAGTGGCGCCAGGGCCGGCTCGCCCGATTGCGGTTCCAGCTTTAACGATTCCTTCAGCGCCTCCAGGGCCACTTCGAGTTGCAGGTCATCCGGCTCCTGGGTCGTAATATTTTGCAGCCACACACCCGGCTTAGTAATGAGCTTGAAGATCAATCCGCCCTCTTTCTTCGCCGACAGGCGAATGATTTCGTAGGACAAGCCGGCGACCAGCGGAATCAAGGCAATGCGGACCAGGAAATTGAAAAGCAACGAATCAAACTTGATCACCGAAAAGAGCAGAATCGACACCAGCATCACGACCATCAGGAAGCTCGTGCCACACCGCGGATGTTGGCGCGGTTGCGGCCGCGCATTCTCGACGGTCAAAGGCAGTCCGGCCTCCCAGGTGAAAACAGTTTTGTGTTCCGCGCCGTGATATTCGAAGACACGCCGGATGTCCCGCAACAGCGAAAAGCTGACAATCATAATGAGAAAAAACGTCATGCGAATCAGCCCGTCGATAAGATTGAAGCTGATCGATGGCCGGACCGGATGCAAGTAGGTTTTCATCGCGGTCCAGGTTCGCCAGTACCATGCGTCATTCGCTGGCGCCGGATTCGTTTTAGCGCTGGCGCTATCGCCGGCAGGCTGGCTCTGGGCTGCTGCGTTCTGGTCGACAGTCGAAACTGCTGCGGCCGGCGTCGCCCAACCTGTGGCAATGAACAGGGCATTAGTCAGTAACAGCGGCGCTGCCACGAACAGGAGCACGTTGAAGAACAAAGCGAACGCGATCGATCCGGCAGCGGCAGCGGTACCGCCTTTCTTCATCTCGTCCCTGGCGCGCTTCTGCGTCGGCATCGGAAACAGTCCGGGTATCGCTCCGGTCAATCCGGCAAAGTCCCCTTCGCCTTCGATCACAGCGGGCGTGAGCGCGACGGCAACTTCCTCAGTTTCAGCCTCGGTTGCATCCGCGAAGGCTTCGTTGGCGGAGTAGTTGAGCGCTTTGATGCCCAGACCCATCGATTGAATCAACACGGCCCCACCACGAAGAATGGGAAGCTTCAGTAACGGCACCTTGTCGCTCCACTTGGGCAAGCGAGCAGCCGTGTTGACGATCGTGCCGTCGGCTTTACGGACGGCGATAGCGTAGGCATTCGGGGTACGCATCATCACGCCTTCGATGACGGCCTGGCCCCCGACGATTAAGTCTCTTTCGTTTGTGCTCACTCTTAATCCCCCGCTCATAGCGGCCTCGATGGCCGCGCTCAGAGATGACAAACAATAACGCCGGCGGTGTTTGGCCGGTCGCAAGGGTGTTGCTGAAACACTGAGGGCGACCGGCGGAGTTCACGCCGGCGTTAGAATTATTCTCGTTGCTAATGTCGCGTTAGAGTCATCTCCGCTGTTTGCCTGGCTCGCTTGCTTACTTACTGGGCGGCCGCTTCTTCGGCCGGCTTCTTGCCATATCGGCGGTTGAAGCGGTCAACTCGTCCGGCGGTGTCGATCAGTTTTTGCTTTCCGGTGAAGAAAGGGTGGCAGGCGGAGCAAATTTCCACATGCAGATCGTCTTTCCGCGTCGAGCGCGTTTTGAACGTATCGCCACACGCACAAGTGACCGTGATCTCGTGATATTCGGGGTGAATTCCTGGTTTCATTTCGTCCTGACCTTCTTTGTCTCGGTTAACGTCAAAAGTGTCGCTTTTTGCAACATGCCATAATAGGTACAACGTAACCCAAGGTCAAGTTTGCGTGGAGTCGTCTCGTTTGCGCACCGGGGCAGTAGCCCGACTGTAAAGGAAGGCTCTTCTGTGAGGTGATAAGCCCTTCTTCACAGTCGGGCTACTGCCGCGATCGCTGCCGGAAACACGCTGTTGACAACCTCTGGAGTGCATGTTACAAAACGGTGTCCGTCCTTTATCTATCCGTGAATTAACGCGAATTAATATTCGCGCTGAGCGCAAGCTTGAGCGCATTTCTTACTCAGGGTCTATTAACTAAAGCGTGATGGCCGACGAAGGTAAACCGCCTGCGGCGGGGTCCAAGGAAGAATCGACCGGGCCTGATCGGCCTGCTCCCTCTCCTGAGAGGGATGACGCGGTCGCTGCCGCAGTGCCTCCTGCTTCCTCCCCAACCTCCGATCAAGAAAAAGCCGCAAAAATTGAAGAAGCAAAAGCGCGCGCGGCCGCGGCGAAAGACGCGTTAGCCGCGCAAGCTGGAGGTGCGGCCGCTCCGAGTGCGCCGGGAACTCCGAAAGCGCCGGTGAAGAAGAAGGATGAAGGGCCGAAGCCGACCGATGCGGCGTCGCATCCGCTCGTTCAGCGTTTGAAGTCGAGCCAGCATGACGCCGTGCTGGACGCGTCGGAATTTCTCGGCCAACTTTCGATTCGCATCGCTCCCGATCGGGTCACATCGGTCTGCGAAACATTGAAGAGCGACCAACAGACCCCCTTTGATTATTTGTCAGATCTGACTTGCGTTCATTATCCGGATCAAACTGCAGCGCCGTTCGAAGTGGTCTACAACCTGTATTCCATTCCGGCCAACGAACGCGTGCGCTTAAAGGTGGCGGTGCAGGCAAGTGAGGGCGTTGATAGTGTGACCGGTCTATGGCCGTCCGCAAATTGGTTGGAGAGAGAAGTTTTCGATCTGTTTGGCGTTAACTTTCGCAATCACCCGGACCTGCGACGCATTTTATTGCCGCCTGATTGGTCGGGCCATCCGCTGCGAAAAGATTACCCGCTCGAATTTGTCGAGAACGAGTGGACTGAGAACCATCTGCCGGAGTTTACCGAAGTTCAGCGCGAGCAGTTGGAGCAGCGACGGGGCTATGGTTTGGAAGTTCTTTCAATTCCGCAGGAACGGCAAGTGCGCCAGATTTTCCGTGGCGACAAAGAAGTGATGCCGAAGGACAAGTGAATGGGAACCGTGAACTGTAAACCGTGAACCGTGAACCGTAAACCGTAGACCGGGACGCTTATGCAGTGCTCGCTTTTTCTGTTCACGGTTTACGGTTTACGGTTCACGGTTCACGAACAAATACGGTTCACGAAAAAATCATGACGCCGAAAGAGATTGCCGCCCATTACGAAGCTAAGGTGTTTGATACGCCTGAAGCGGCGAAGGTCGCGGGCTTCGTCTTGTTGGAAACTGCGCGGCCGCGGAATGTTTGGAACAAAGCGAGCGCAGCTCAGGCAGTCACTTTACAGCTCGTGGAAAAGCGCCGCCGCGGCGAGGTAGAAGAAATCGGTTTAGTACTTGAACCGTGGAGCGTGACCGGCTGTTATAAACCAAGCGAGCCGGCAGCTCCGGCAGCGTAAATACAAGTCTTATGCATCAGGTAGAAATAGCAACCACCAGAGAAACGCTGCTCGACAGCCCCGAGATGACGCTCAACATGGGGCCGCAGCATCCGTCGACGCACGGCGTGCTGCGCGTGGTGCTGAAACTTGATGGCGAAACCGTGATCGATGTTGATTGCGACATCGGCTTCCTGCACCGCGGGATGGAAAAGATTGCCGAGAACCGGATGTATCCCATGATCGCCCCGTATTGGGATCGGCTGGATTACATTGCGGCTGTTTCCAATGGCCTGGTCTGGGTAGAAACTGTCGAGCAGATGATGGGGATGGATGTGCCGCGGCGCGCGCACTACATTCGCACCATTCTGACGGAGTTGAATCGCATCGCTTCTCACTTGCTCTGGCTGGCAACACACGCATTGGATATCGGCGCAGTCACAGTGCTCTTGTGGGCGTTGCGTGAACGAGAAGAGATTCTAAAAATATTTGAGCGGCAATTCGGAGCGCGCTTGACCTGCCATGCGTGGCGCATCGGGGGTATGCCGAACGATGCTTACGACGGGTTCGAGGCTGACGTACGGCAGTTCACCGATAATTTCCCCAAGCGTCTCGATGAATATGAAACGGTGCTTTCCGAAAACCGGATCTGGTTAAGTCGCACGGTGGGCGTCGGCGTTATCTCCGGCCCGGAGGCGATCGCAATTGGTTTGTCGGGGCCGGCCCTGCGCGGATCCGGCGTTGCCTGGGACATACGCAAATCACGACCTTACGCCGCTTACGCCGAGATGGATTTTGATGTGCCGTTGGGTGACAACGGCGATACCTATGATCGGTATCTGGTTCGACTGGAAGAGATGCGGCAGTCGCGCCGGATCGCGCGCCAGGCGGTGGACAATCTGCCCGACGGTCCGGTCAACGCCAAAGTGCCGAAGATAGTTAAGCCGCCGGCCGGTGATTACTATCACTCCATCGAAGGACCGAAGGGCGAGATTGGATGCTACCTGGTGGCGGATGGTTCGGCCCAGCCCTGGCGTGTGCGTGTGCGGCCGCCGTCAATGATTAACCTGCAAGCGCTGCGGCAAATGTGCATCGGTCATTTGGTCGCCGACGTGGTGGCAATCATCGGAACGCTCGATATCGTGCTGGGTGAGATCGACAGATAAGGCAACTATGCTGTCATTACTTGCGCCAATAGACTTCATCAACAACCTGCTGCTGAACTTTTTCAGCGAGAGCGCGATCAATCATGTGATCTGGCCCTTCATCCAGATCGGCGCGGTGGTCACAATTGTCGCAGGGTGGGTGGCGTATGCAACTTACGCGGAGAGGAAAATCTCCGCGTTCATGCAGGCACGTTTGGGCCCGATGCGAGTTGGGCCCTGGGGATTGCTCCAGCCGATAGCGGACGGTTTGAAGTTGTTGGTAAAGGAAGATTTCGTTCCGGAAAAAGCGGATCGTTGGATCTTTTTCTTCGCCCCCTACATCGCGGTGGTAGCGGCGTTCATCGTTTTCTCAGTAGTTCCTTTTGGCCCCGACTGGGGCGTGATCACGGACATAAATATCGGACTGTTGTTTGTTCTGGCCGTGTCCAGCGTGGGTGTGTTGGCGCTGATTTTGGCGGGCTGGTCGTCGAACTCGAAATACGCTCTGCTGGGTGCGTTGCGCTCCAGCGCGCAAATGGTTTCGTACGAAGTCTCGATGGGGCTTTCAATCATCGGCGGTCTGATGTTTGCCCGCACGCTTTCTCTCTCCGGGATCGTCAACGCGCAAGCGACGGATGGCCCCTTGCCGTATTTGTTCTATCAGCCACTTGGGTTTGTGATTTTTGTGATCGCGGGTATCGCGGAAAACAACCGCGCGCCTTTTGATTTGCCGGAAGCGGAATCTGAACTCGTCGCGGGCTTTCACACTGAGTACTCGGGGTTTCGCTGGTCGCTCTTCTTCATGGCTGAGTACGCCGCGATGGTTGTTGTCTCGGCGATCGCGACCACGCTTTATCTCGGCGGATGGTATTTCCCGTTCGCGTACAAACTGGAAGCGGCTGGTCATCACAATCTTTTTGTTGCGTTAAGCATCGTCATTTTTTTGGCGAAGATGACGCTGTTGCTGTACCTCTATTTCTGGTTGCGTTGGACGTTGCCGCGCTTTCGCTACGATCAGTTAATGGACATTGGTTGGAAGTGGCTGCTGCCGGCGGCTCTGACGAATATCGTCATTTCCGCAACCGCGATCGTAGTTGTGCAGGGATTGAATGGGTGGCATGGACTGCACACGATCGATTCCATTTCCGAAGGCCTGAACCTGACGGCGACCGGCAAAGCGATCATGATTGGGTTCGGAGTGTTGGGATTGTTTTTGACGGCGCTGGTGCTGTCGACGATCAATTGGCGTTCACGCGATTTCAACTTGAAGAAGCAAAGGCGGACGCTCCGCATGGCGGATCTGCCGCAAGGAAAGCCGGCCGTCGCGCCGCTCGAGCCAGTGCCGGTCACGGGTAAGGAATAGATTTGGTGGTAAGATTCGGAGAAAGACTTCCGTACGCCATTTGACATTGTCGTTTTCGATTTACGAACGCGAACTCACATTCCTGTTCTTCGATGACAAATGAAGAGTGTCAAATGATAGATGGAAAATCCGTTGGGTCTTTAGAGTGACCCTTCTTTAGGATCGAGGAAATTTGATATGCCAGCAGTCGCAGTTTCCGCGCCGACATTAAAGCAAAAGCTGAAACGCTTCTTCATGGTCGACTTGTTGAAGGGGCTCGGCCTGACGCTGAAGTACAACCGGGGCGCGCTGATCGATCGTGACTCGGTGGCCGGCAAGGGAATCTATACCGAGCAGTATCCCAGCGTTCGTCCGGACGTGGCGCCGCGCTTTCATGGCGCGCCGCGTCTGAACATGGATCCGGAAACGCATGACACGCTTTGCATCGCGTGCAACCTCTGCGCCCTGGCCTGTCCGGAAGACTGCATTGATGTACTGGCGATGGATATCGAAATAACGGTTGCCGGCAAAGCACGCAAGAAGAAAGTTCTGGATGAGTTCATTTTCGACACCTCACGCTGCATGTTCTGCGCGCTTTGCCAGGAAGCGTGCCCGACGGCGTGTCTGGAGTTAACCCAGGATTTCGAATTGGCGACCTACTCGCGCGCGGGTTTCGTCTGGAACCGCGAAATGCTCGAACAGGGACGCGAGACGGTGAAGTACACGAAATAATTTTCGAGTTTCGGTTCGATCCGCAGATTACGCAGATTACGCAGATTACGCAGAATCAGTTAGTAGATGGATCAGCTCTGCGGACAAACGATTCTTATTAATGCTCTGAATAATCTGTCGTCTGTGTAATCTGCGCAATCTGCGGACTTAACTCCGAACTCGAAACCCGAAACCCGAAACTTCTTTATGATCTTCTCCGGTTGGGAATCAGTTTTCTTCTGGATCTTTGCTATCTCGGCGATCTTCGCCGGGCTCTTGACCGTCATGGCGCGCAATGCTGTTCATAGCGCGCTGTTTTTGATCTCATCTCTGGTTTCCATCGCCGCACTTTTCATTTTGCTGGGCGCTGAGTTCATCGCCGGCGTGCAGATTCTGGTTTATGTGGGCGGGGTGATGGTGCTGTTCATATTTGTGATCATGCTGGTCAACGTCGGCGCGGAAGAGCACGGCCAGGCCGCCATTTTCAATCGCCGGCCGCAGGTCATCGCCAGCCTCGTGTTCTGTGTCCTGTTGATGCTCGGATTGCTGTTCGCGCTCAGCAACGGCTACCGGGGAATGCAGCGGAAGGACGAGTTTGCAACCGTGCAGCGGTCTGCACAACAAGCGCAGCAGCCGGCTGGCGCAACCGGCACCAGCCGCATCACCACCGACGCGCAGCGTGTAGGTAACAAGCTTTATGTGTTTGCCTCGCTACCGTTCGAGATTGCCAGCGTGCTTTTGCTGGTCGCAATTATCGGGTCGGTGATGTTAGCGCGAACGCTGAAGCAGGAAGCGGCCGCCGACGATGTCGCGCCGGAAGTTTTGCTGCAGGCGCCACCTGAAGAGATTGGTTAAGGTTTTCCGCAGGAGTTAGTAACGCAAACTGTTAGTTGGCGGGAGCCTGTTGGCCGTTCAAGCAGCGCAAGCTAACAGTTTACAAGTTGGAACACGCGACGTCCGCGCAAATGTTCATGACCCACTTCGCTTCAATTTTCTATTTGCTCCTGCAGGGCGAGAGTTCGGCTACTTCTTCGCCGATGCTGGAGGGCATCAAGCATCCGGATCTGTCGAAGTTTCTGGTTGTCGGCGCGCTGTTGTTCATCATTGGCGTGGCCGGCGTGCTGACCAGGCGAAACATCATCGTCATTTTCATGTCGATTGAGTTGATTCTGAACGCGGCGAACCTGAACTTCATCGCCTTTTCTCGTTACCTGCAGGACACCGGAAACGTGAATGCCCTGGCGGGCCAGGTTTTCACCGTCTTCATCATCGTGGTGGCGGCCGCGGAGGCGGCAATTGGACTAGGAATCGTCATCGCGCTGTACCGGAACAAGGAAACGATCTGGGTGGATGAGATTGATATTTTGAAATGGTGAGACAAGCGATCTTTGGTCTTTGATTTTTGATCTTTGCTAATTGGGGTCCATTGAGCTGAAACCTGGCGCAATGGATTGAGAACAAAGATCAAAGACCAAAGCTCAAAGATCGAAGAACAATGATTCGATATATCTGGTTAATTCCATTACTGCCACTCGCCGGGGCTGCCATCAACGGCATCCTGGGCCGCCGCTTTCGCTTTTCGGAAAAGCTGATCGCAGGCATCGCCGTCGGTTCCGTCGCGCTGTCGTTCCTCATCAGTCTCAGCGCAGTCTATGCCTACGGTTTTGGTGGCGACGCGGCCTGGCCCAATCCTTATGTGTCGACGCAGGCGAGCTTTCTGTGGATACCGGGCGGCGCAGTTCGCCTGACACAGGCTACTCAAGCCACCGACTCGGGCGTTGCCAGTGCTGGCGCGTCCGCACTTAATGTTGAATGGAGTTACCAGCTCGATCCGCTGTCTTCGATCTTCATGCTGGTCGTGACCGGTGTAGGCCTCTGCATCTTCGTTTTTGCGACCGGATACATGCATGGCGAAACGGGGTTCTACCGGTTCTTTGCCTACATGGGACTGTTCATGTTTTCGATGCTGGTCCTGGTGATGGGCTCGAATTTCGTGATGATGTTCGTTGGCTGGGAGGGCGTCGGTCTGTGTTCCTACCTGCTGATTGGTTATTACTTCAATCGCGACGAGGCGGCGAATGCTGCGCGCAAAGCTTTCATCACCAATCGCATCGGCGACTTCGGATTTATCCTTGCAATCTTCGGCATCATTGCCACTTTTGGGGCGACGCAATACACCGACGTGATGTCTCGGGCGGCCTCATATCCCGTTGAAGGCTTGGGCGAATGGGGTGTGTTGTCGTGGATTGCTTTGGGCCTGTTCATCGGTGCCTGCGGCAAATCGGCGCAACTGCCGTTGCACGTTTGGCTGCCTGACGCGATGGCCGGTCCGACACCAGTGTCGGCGTTGATTCATGCGGCAACCATGGTGACCGCAGGGCTTTACATGGTCACCCGGACGAACGTCATCTTTCAGCACTCGCAGACGATGATGCTGGTGGTCGCCGTAGTAGGCGCAGCCACAGCACTATTCGCCGCCACGATCGGCATTACGCAGAACGACATCAAGAAAGTCCTGGCGTATTCGACCGTCTCGCAACTGGGCTTCATGTTTTTGGCTTGCGGCGTCGGTGCGTTCACGATCGGAATTTTCCACGTGGTCACGCACGCGTTCTTCAAGGCCCTGATGTTCCTCGGCGCCGGCAGCGTCATTCACGGCATGCATCATGAACAGGACATGCGGCGCATGGGCGGCCTGAAGAAGTACATGCCGTACACGTACATGACGTTCCTCGCCGGCTGGTTGGCGATTTGCGGCATCATTCCGTTTAGCGGCTTCTGGTCCAAAGACGAGATTCTGTGGCGCACGGCCTCGACTACATACATTCCGCTTGGTTGGATTTTGTGGATCGTCGGAACGATCGCGGCAACTTGTACGGCGTTCTACATGACGCGCCTGGTGGCCATGACGTTTTGGGGCAAGGAAAGATTCGGCAACGATCACGGAGCGACTCACGCGAATGCGCACGACGACCATGGCAAGGGGGATGGCCACGGGCACGGCGCACACACGCCGCATGAATCGCCGGCGTCGATGTGGGTTCCGCTGGCGGTGCTGGCGATTCTTGCCACGGTTGGCGGTTTCATCGGGATCAGCACTGCCTTCACCGGCGGCAAACACGTCGGCGGCAAGATGAACATCGTGAACTGGATGGATCCGATTATCTGGAATCCACAAACTCGCGCGTTCGGCAGCGAACATGTGGCCGCCGCGGGCGAACACGAAGCCGAACCGGTTGCGGGCCACGCGGAAGAATCCGCTCTGCCGAGCGAGGAGCAAGAGGGAACTCATGCTGAGACGGGGTTCAACCTGGCCCATTCGGCAGAAAAATCACTCGGCAGTCACACCGCGGCGGAATGGTTGTTCATCCTCATCTCCCTGGTGGTAGCGGGGATTGGTATTGGGCTGGGACTGCTCTTCTATCTGAAGAACCCGCGGCTACCGGATCTATGGGCGGCCCGACTGGCTCCGTTATATCGGGCCAGCCTGAACAAATACTGGGTTGACGAATTCTATGGTTGGGCTGTGACGCGGCGCACCATGGATGCAGCCCGCGGAGTTTTCGCTTTTGATTCGAAAGTCGTTGATGGCGCGGTGAATGGTTCCGCGTGGCTTACGCGACTAACCAGCCGGCTGACCGGCGGCACTGACAAATATTTCGTCGATGGCATGGTGAACGCGGTGGCGGGGTTTGTGATTCGCATCATGGCGCCGCTGGTGCGCGCCACGCAGACCGGCTTCCTGCAGAACTATGCGCTGGTCATGGTGATTGGTTTGCTGGCGGCAGTGGCTTTGTTCTTCACGGGTGACATCGTGGCTGCAGTCAAAGGCTTAGGCGCTCGCTAAGGTCGCCGAACTTCTGAAAACGCGCGAGGATTGACGTGCTGAAAAACAATATCCTTTCCATCATCACCTGGCTGCCGGCGCTCGGCGCGATAATCGTTCTCGCTCTGTTCAAGAAGGACCAGTCGGGCGCAATCAAAAAGTTTGCGACGGCCTGGTTTGGTCTGGCCTTCATCGTCTCGCTGGTGCTGTTGGGCTACGACCGCAACGCCGGTGGCATGCAGTTTCTCGAAGACCACCAGTGGATTCCCACAATCGGCGCGCGTTATCAAATGGGAGTCGACGGCGTGGCAGTGCTGTTGATTGTGCTGACAACCCTGTTGGGACTAATCGCTTCGCTCTCGTCCTGGAAATACATTGAAAAGCGGGAGAAGGAATACTACGCCCTACTTCTGTTGTTGCAGGCGGCCGTGGTCGGCGTCTTCAGCTCAATGGATCTTTTCCTTTTCTATTTGTTTTTCGAAGTCGGCCTGGTGCCGATGTATTTCCTGATTGGCATATGGGGCGGTGAGCGGCGTCTGTATGCGGCCATTAAGTTTTTCCTCTACACCCTGGTGGGCTCGGTGGTCATGTTGCTCGGCGTTATCAAGATGTACTTCCTGACGATGGATCCTGCGCTGATCGGAAAAGTGACGCAGACAACGTACGGAGCGCTGGCGGGAAATCTTAATGCGACCGCAATGGTGACGCACAGCGTGCAGCAAGCGACCGCAAACGGCACCGGCACTTTCAATATTATCTACATGCAGGCGATTGGCTCAGTGATGCCGATGGGTGCGATGCAGGTGTTGCTGTTTTTCGCTTTCGCCCTGGGTTTTGCTATCAAAGTTCCTATGTTCCCGTTCCACACCTGGCTGCCGGACGCACACGTCGAAGCGCCGACGGCAGGCTCAGTCATACTCGCCGGCATTCTGCTGAAGTTAGGAACCTACGGCTTCTATCGTTTCAGTTTGCCGATGTTTCCTGCGGCTTCCGCCGATGAAAGTTACTTCGGCAGTTTTGGCGTGCGCAGCGTGATGGTCCTGTTGGCGATCATCAGCATCATTTACGGCGCGCTGGCTGCGATGTACTTCGTCGTTAAGCGCGACGGCGATGTGAAGAAACTGGTTGCCTACTCTTCTGTGTCATCGATGGGCATAGTAATGCTCGGCCTGTTCGCTCTGAATCCCAATGGCATCAACGGCGCCGTGATGCAAATGGTTAATCACGGCATCTATTCCGGCGCGCTCTTCCTGTTGGTAGGAATTATTTATGAGCGCAGGCACACACGCAGCGTGGCGGAATTTGGCGGGCTGTCTCACGTCATGCCGGGATACGCGGCGGTCTTTCTGGCGATGGCGATGACGGCGATTGGCTTGCCGCTACTGTGCGTGTTCATCTCGGAATTCCTGTCCCTCCGCGGCGCGTTTGAAGCCAATCCCATGTGGGCGGGTTGGGCGGCCCTGGGCATTATCCTGAACGCGGGCTACATGCTTTGGCTTTACCAACGAATGTTCTTTGGCAACATTGAGAACCCTAAGAATGAGAAGCTCAGCGATCTTAGCGGACGCGAGTGGGCTTACATGCTGCCGCTGGTCGCCTTGTCGCTTTGGATTGGCGTTTATCCCAAGCCCTTCCTGGCCTACATCGAAAAACCTGTCAATGCGGTGGTGAAGCAAGTGCGGCCCGATTATCCGATTGCGCCGGCCGCCCCGGTGCCACAGCGCGCCGCCACCAGAACTCCTTAGCCAGGGATAGGCATTCGGTAAACCCTGACGTTCAATATGCTCCTGCTCCTGCAAAACACATTTCAGTTCAACCTGAGCGACATGCAACTGATCGCGCCGGAGCTGATCCTGACCGTCGGCGCTTGCATCGCGCTCGTCATGGAAGTTGTGCTGCCTTACAAAAAGAGCAAGCTCACCGCCTACTTCGCGCTCCTTGTCATTTTGTTGTCCGCGATCTCTTTGGGAATTCTTTGGCGCTCGAACTCGCCCGGGCAGCCGATAGACGGCTTTTATGGAATGCTGCGCATCGACGGGTTCGCGCTCATTTTCAAAGCCATCTTCCTCCTCGCTGCTGCGTTGGCCATTGCGATCTCGACCAGGTTCCTGGACATCGAACGCGAACAGCATGGTGAATACTATGCGCTGGTGCTCTTCGCCACTGTCGGGATGATGTTTTTGGGCTCGGGGTATGATCTCATTTCGCTTTACGTCAGCCTTGAACTGATGGCCCTCACCTTCTATGTGCTGGTCGCATTTACCAAGCGGGAGAAGCGCTCGAACGAAGCGGCGATGAAGTACTTTTTGCTGGGCGCATTCTCGTCGGGCATCCTGCTCTATGGGATGTCGTTGCTCTACGGGATTGCTGGCTCGACCAATCTGGGCGAGATCGGATCGAGCCTCGGCCAGACTTTGATTAGGATGACCGACGGTTCCGATACAGCGAACGAGATTGCCCGCCTCAGACCCATGATGTTGTTGGGGATGATTGCGCTCGCCGCCGGCCTGTTTTTCAAAATCAGCGCCGTGCCGTTTCATATGTGGGCGCCGGATGCTTACGAAGGCGCGCCCACGTCGGTCACGGCGTTTCTTTCGACCGGCTCCAAGGCAGCCAGCTTCGCACTCTACGCGCGTATTTTTATGGTGGCGCTTGAGCCGATGCGGGTTGATTGGGCGCCGCTGCTTGGTCTGGTCGCTGCGATCACAATTGTGGTAGGGAACTGGGGCGCGATTACGCAGGAGAACTCCAAACGGTTGCTGGCTTATTCCTCGATCTCGAATGCTGGCTATTTATTGCTGGCGTTAGTGGCCGGCAACGCGAAGGGCTACGTCGGGTTGGTTATTTACCTGCTGGTTTATGTGCTGATGAACATGGGCGCGTTCGCCGTAATCATCAGTTTGCGGCGGCGCGGAATCATCGGCGACAACGTCGAGGACATGAGCGGCCTGGCGCAAAAGGCCCCGGTCGTCGCCGGGCTGATGGCAATCTTCATGCTCTCGCTGGGCGGTCTGCCACTCACCGGCGGATTCATAGGCAAGTACTATCTGCTGTTGGGCCTTTGGGAACGCGGCGATGTCGAGCTGAAGGCCAGCGGCAAAACCTGGTATTACTGGCTGGCTGGTTGGGCCGCTATCAACATTGTGGTGTCTTTCTATTATTACATCAGATTCATCAAGGTTATGTACCTGGGGGATCGTGTCGCCGATGATCAACCACTCGCGTTTTCACCGGCGTTGCGCACGGCGCTGGTAGTTTCGGTTGTCGGTGTTGTTGTGTTGGGAATTTATCCGCAGCCGTTTCTTGATATTGCGCACAGACTGCTGCATCCACTCATCACTATCGCCGGGCTGCCACTGCACTAAGCCGGCGGTGCTTCAAACAGGAGGAGATCAATGATGAAGAAACGAACCAGCATCGCGCTCTTTGTTGCGGCGCTGGCCCTGACTGCCCAATTAGCGCTCATCTCGCCATCGTTGCAGGCGCAGAACTCAAATTCGTCAACGACGGAGCAGAACGCAAACTCGTCCATGACGATGCAGAATAGCAATACAGGAATTCCCGACAGCCCTTGCCGCCGAAAATGCCGGAGGATTTACCGGAGCTGCCTCAACCATGGGACTAAGCCAAGTGTTTGTCGCGCCCGTCTGCGAAAGTGCTACGCGCGCTGCCCGCAATAGAAGTCCGCTTGCTCTGAGGCGACAATTCGCTGAGAATCGTCGCCTCAGACGCTATGTTCTTTTTCTACTTCTTCGCCACCATCGTAATTCTTCTCGGAGTCGCTTCACTTCAGGGCGGCTTTCGCTTCGCCGGCTACATTCGCAAGCAACTGCAACAAGTCACGCCTGAGTTCACGCCTTTTGTTTCCGTTATTGCTCCCTGTCGTGGCCAGGAGGCGGGTCTGAAGGAGAATCTCTGCGCGCTGTTACGGCAGGATTATCCTGCCTATGAAGTAGTCTTTGTCGCCGGCCAGCCTGACGATTCCGCCTGGTCCACCATCAAAGAAGTCTCCGATTCTGCGAAAGTAAACACTCAGCTGAATACAAAGTCAGTCGTCGCCGGCCCCGCGATCGACTGCGGACAGAAGGTGCATAACCTGCGCGTCGCTGTGCAAGAGACTGACTCGCGCAGCCAGGTTTTTGTCTTTGTAGATAGCGATGCGCGCCCCGATGCCGGCTGGCTCAGGTCGCTGGTCGCACCACTGCACGATGAACTCGTTGGCGCTGCGACGGGTTATCGTTGGTTTATTCCTGCGCGCGGCGGAATGGCTTCGCACCTGCGTTCAGTTTGGAATGCCTCAATCGCTTCCGCGCTGGGCGAGCGCGGTGACAAGAACTTCTGTTGGGGCGGCTCAACCGCGATCAGGCGCAGCACGTTTTCTGACTTGCAAGTAAGCGAACGATGGCGAGGTACTGTCTCTGACGACTTCACGTTGATGCGAACGCTGCGCGAAGCCCGCCTTCCGATTCGATTTGTGCCGGCCTGTTTGGTCGTTTCCGTTGGTGACTGTAGTCTGCACGAGCTATTTGAATTTACGACGCGTCAGCTAAAGATCACTCGAGTTTACGCGTCACATTTCTGGCGCTCAGTTCTTTTGGGCAGCCTTCTGTTCACGCTCGTCTTCTTTGGTGGCATCGCCCTCGTGCTCGCCCGGCTCAGCCTGAATCTATCGATAGGCTGGCCCGTTGTCTTATTGCTAATGGTTTTTGTCCTGGGCGCCACAAAGGGGCTCATTCGGCTGAAGGCAGTTCAGTTAGTGCTGCCGGAATATTCGGTGGTATCTGCTGGAAGTCTCCTGGCGCACGTCCTGTTGTGGCCGGCGACGTCGCTGCTCTATCTTTACAACGCACTGGCCGCTGCATGTTCGCGCCGCATCAAATGGCGCGGAATTACCTACGAATTGAAAACGCCTACCGAAGCTGTCATCATCTCGCGCGAAGAGTAGTTACCAATGCCGAACAAAGTCACACAAATGGTGCAATTATTGCGCTCAACGAAACGCGAAAAGCGTCTGGGCACAGTTATCCTGTTCGTGACTTCGCGCTGCAACGCATTCTGCCGTACGTGCTTCTATCATGAAGAATTGAACCAGCCGGGTGATCTGACGTTTGCGCAAATCGAAACCGTTTCACGCACGATGCCGCAGATTACCGACCTTTGGTTGTCCGGTGGCGAACCGACCCTGCGTCGCGATGTGCCCGAGATCATCGACCTGTTTGTACGCAACAACGGCGTGCAGCGAATCATCATTCCTACCAACGCGCTGATTAAGTCGCGAGTCTATGAAGTTGTGGATCGCGCTCTCGGTGGCAATCCGGCGATCGATCTCTACCTGAACATCGCGCTGGATGGCTATGGCGAAACTCACGATCGAATACGAGGCGTTCCAGGTAACTGGGACAAGGCGCTTGACTGCATTCGTTCGCTCTATCCGCTGAAGCGAGTGTATGGCGATCGCTTTCGCCTGAATGTGAACACGGTCGTCTGCGCTGAGAACTATACCGAGATCGAAAAACTTTCGGAGTATATGTGGGAAAACTTTGAGCTCGACGGGCAATACTTCAACATCATTCGCGGAGAGACCTTGGTGGGCGACGAGATCAAGCAGGTGCCAACCGAAGTGCTGCCGCAGATGTACGCTCAGGTATCAAAGCTCACCAAACGTTACGGCGATCGAATGTTTGCGGGCGACGACGCGGCCCGGCGGTTTGTGAAGAACGCCGCCTATGTCGGCGCGATTACCACGCACTATCGAACGCAGCACAGTAATTTTCAAGAGCCAACCGCGTGGCCGTTTCCCTGTACGGCGGGCGAGACAGCCGTCGTGATTGACTACAACGGGGATGTGCGCGCGTGCGAGTTGCGGAAGAAATTCGCCACGCTCTCTGATTACGATTTCGATTTCGCGACACTCTGGGACGCGCAGGGACGACAGGAAGAACTCAGCGCCATCGACGGTGGGAAGGCCTGCTGGTGCACGCACGTCTGCTTCATACACGATTCGATGCGACACTCGCGCCGTGGCCTCCTCTACGATCTGCCGAAGAATTATTTGACTCGAGAAACCTGGTAACAGATTCCCATGCCTCCGGCTGAGCAACCAGACGAGACTGCGCGCAAGAGCGGCATTGCCTACGGGGCAGCCATCACGCTCTTCAGTTCGGTGGCGGCATTGCTGGCGCTGGGGTGGGTGATTGATCGATGGTTGGGCACGCAGCCATGGTGCCTGGTGGGCGGGATTGTCCTCGGCGCCGCCGTCGGCTTCTACCAATTTGTGCGAATGACTTCCAAACTTTCCTAACCAACGGCTGCCAGGCCAAAGCGCGAATCGGCGCGCACTTGCTTAATCATTTTGGATGTTTCGGCGGATCCGGCCCGTTCACTGAAATAGAACTCTGCCTCTCGCCGGGCTTGCTCCAGAATTTTTATGTCGCGCACCAGATTGCCGATGCGGAATTCGGGCAATCCGGCTTGCCGCGTGCCCATTAGTTCGCCGGGACCACGCAGATCCAGATCCTTTTCGGCGATTTTGAATCCATCATTGGTTTCTTTCATGATGCCGAGCCGTTCTTCGGCAATGCTGGTTTGTTTGTCGCCGGTCAGCAGGACGCAGTAACTTTGCCGGCCGCCGCGCCCGACGCGGCCGCGCAATTGATGAAGTTGCGACAGGCCGAACCGCTCGGCGTGCTCGATGATCATAACCGTGGCGTTGGGGACATCTACGCCAACTTCGATGACGGTGGTAGAAACCAGCAGTTGGATGTCGCCCGCGACGAAGCTACGCATGATGGCTTCCTTATCGGGCGTCTTCATCTTTCCGTGCAGCAAACCGACTGAGAATTCAGGGAAGATCTGATCGCGCAGTTGCTCATACATGCGCGTGGCATCTTTCAAATCGAGTTTCTCCGATTCCTCCACCAACGGGTAAACAACAAAAACCTGGCGGCCCGCTTTCATTTTCTTGCGCACCCATTCGTAAAGCTCGGCCCGTTTGTCTTCTCCGCCCAGCGACGTTTTGATGGGAGTCCGGCCGGGCGGCATTTGATCAATCACGGACACGTCCAGATCGCCGTACACAGTCATGGCCAGGGAACGGGGAATCGGCGTAGCGGTCATCACTAACACGTCAGGATTGAAGCCGCGCGCACGCAGTTCGGCCCGCTGCATCACGCCGAAGCGATGCTGTTCGTCGATGATTATCAAGCCCAGATTTTTGAAGGCAACAGCATCCTGGATCAACGCGTGAGTGCCGATGCAGGCATCAACCTCGCCGGCGGCGAGTGCCTCATAGAGACGGCGTTTTTCAGCGGCGCGCTGTGACCCGGTCAACAGTTCGACGCGATAAGGCGTTTTGGCCAACAGACGCTTAATATTTCGCGCATGTTGTTCGGCCAGGATTTCCGTCGGAACCATCAGCGCCGTCTGGTACCCGTTCTCCATCGCGGCCATCATGGCCACCAGCGCGACCGCCGTCTTGCCGCTGCCGACATCGCCCTGCAGCAGCCGGTTCATTGGCGCGTCGGATTTCATATCGTTAAAGATGTCGACCACCGCGCTGCGCTGCGCGTTGGTTAAGCGAAAGGGCAGGACTGCCGCAATCGCCTCACGCACATCCTTTGTGACTTTGATCGTGGCGCCCTTTTCTTCCTTCAGCCTTTCGCCGCGCTTTAATGCAAGGCCAAGTGCCAGCCAGAAGAACTCTTCGAAAATCAAACGCAGGTGGGCCGGACTGCGAGCATCCTCGTACTCGCCGAGGGGCGTCTTTTCGTCAGGGAAATGAACTGTCCGTAATGCCGCTCCCCGGCTAATCAATCGTTGGCGTTTAATCAAATCGTGAGGAAGCGTGTCCATGATAGCAGCGTCAGAAAGTTGGGCCAGTACCTGATGGACAATCTCGCGCAGCCGCTTGGAGCGGAAATCTCCCAGTTTGCGATAGATGGGGACGCGACGCCCGACGTGAATCGCTGTTAGCGTTGGATCTGATTCGTTGCTATTCGAGTCTTCTTCGTCAATTTCGTCAGGTTCAGTTGCTGCGTCCGTCGCCCTGGTAACAACGGGCTCAGCCAGCATTTCGATCTCATCCGGCTTATTCAGCCGGTTCGCGAAAGTCCCACGGCGTGCGTCCCAGTCCCACTTACCGAAGGCAATGAATTTAGCGCCACGGGTGAACCGCTTCATGTTGTACTGAATTATCTGGTAGCTGTTTTTGCCGGAGATGAACCACCAAATCACGACCGGACGACCCGTAACCCCGGGATCGCTGGCTGAGACTTCAAAGATAAAGAGCTTTGGCTTTTTGAACGGGCGGTTCTTGCCCACCTGGAAAGCGCCGGCAACTCGTACGGAGAGTTCCAGCGAGGCAGTCATGCCGTCGCTTAAGTCGCGAATGCTGGCCAGGTGCGAACGATCCTCGTAACGCATCGGGAGATAGTTAAGTAGATCCTCAACTGTAACGTCTGCCGATTTCTGGTTGCGAGATATTTTTGCGAGCGACGCCGCCAGCTTGCGGGCCCCATTTTCACCCAGCCGAGGTATGTAATTGAAAAGGGAAGTAACCGGCGTGCTAAGCGCAATGGAAGACCGGGAGGGCATCGCGCGGATCTTAACATACGACGGTCACCGGCGCGTGGACGCCCCATTTAGAGTCGCACGCGACCGATGACAGATAATTAGTAGCGATCGACCATCTTTTCTAGACTGCTGCGGTCGCCGAGGATGAACAGTATTTCTCGAACGCGTTGGTCAATTCTTGCGCGATTTGCTCCGCGCCTTGTCCTTCGATTTGATAGCGCTCCAACATGAAAACCACCTTGCCATCTTTCAACAATCCGATCGAAGGTGACGAAGGTCGATAGCCGGTAAAATAGCTGCGGGCTTGTTCCGTGGCCTCGATATCGGCTCCGGCAAAAACCGTTGCTACTTTATTGGGGCGCACGTCGTGTTGCAGCGCGAGCGCTACTCCGGGACGGGCGCGGCCCGCAGCACAGCCGCAAACTGAATTTACGATGACCATCACGGTCCCTTCTGTTTCCCGGATCGCCTTGTCGACGTCTTCTGGCGTCCGTAGTTCTTCGACGCCCAGGCGAGTCAATTCTTCTCTCATCGGGCGAATCATGATTTCGGGATATGGCATAACTAAACGCTCCTTATTCAACTAAACGAGATTCAACTAAACGAGTTTCCCCAATTCTAGCACGAACGCTCGACGGTCACCCGTCGCGGGTCGTCTCCGTCGCCCGCTATCGTGATGCGGATTAGGTTCGCGGGCAAGGGATAACGGCCCAGGCGCTCAGCCCATTCAATGACAATCACGGCCCGCATGTCGCTCAATAGCTCATCGAGGTCTACGGCGTGCGCGGCGGTGGAGCCTTCGTCCAGCCGGTAGAGATCTATGTGATAGAGCGGAAGCGAGCCGGAATATGGATTAACCAGAGTGAAGGTCGGGCTGGTTACCTCCTGGCCGTCAATCCCGAGCGCACTGGCAAGGCCTTTGACGAAGATGGTCTTGCCGGCTCCGAGTGGACCGCTGAGCAGCAGGATTTCGCCACCTTTGAGTCGGGCGCCGATTTGCTGTCCGTAGACAAACGTTTCATCCGGACTGTGCGAGATGAATTCACTAGCAAGAGATTCGTTTTGCGACATCGTGGTCATGGCAACTCGCCTTCAGGATCAATGGCGCGAATCGCCGCACTGAAATGCTCTCGAACATCGGACGCGACCATCGCGCGCATTCCCAACTTTTGCGCCGCCAAATCACCGGCTAATCCACCCACGTAGAGCGCGGCAATCACCGTTTCGATCGCCTCGATGGGTTCAGTATTTCGTTCAGCTCCAGATGTCTGGGCCAGGAATCCGGCTACGAGGCCGGTAAGCGTGTCGCCACAGCCGGCGGTGCCCAGTCCTGCATTTCCAGTGGGATTTACAAACACGCGGCCATCAGGGGCGGCAATCAAACTTCGCGTACCTTTCAACAGCAGAATGACCCTATGCGTCTTAGCGAAGTCTCGAGCTGCTGCGACGCGATCGGCCAGGACCGATTTTTCGGACGTGCCCAACAACCGAAGCATCTCGCCCTGATGCGGAGTCAGTACGATAGGGAATCGTTGAGAGCCACGAAGACCGTCCGGCCATGGAGCCAGGGCATTCAAAGCGTCAGCGTCGATCACAAGCGGACAAGGACGCTGCTCTACAAAGGCCCGCACAAAACTGCGAGTCCTTTCATCTTCGGCTGATAAGCCAGGACCGATAGCGACTACATTCGCTTTAGCAGCGAGCATCAGGGCGTATTCCAAAGCTTGATCGCTGACAGCGCCGCGGTCGGTTTCGGACAGAGCCGCGGTCATGATCTCCGGCTGGGCCAACGCCGCAATTGTAGGCTGAGCAGAGACCGGGGAGGCGATCGTCACAAGGCCCGCACCGGCGCGCATGGCTGCCGCACCACACAGGGCAGCGGCGCCCGTGAAACCCCTTGACCCGGCGATTACCAGGGCATGTCCATGCGTGTTTTTGTAGGAGTCAGGCCGATAGCGGGTACGCCATAGCCACTTACGGGCGTCGGACTCCTCTATCAGAAAGAGCTGTGACGTCGCTGATTCCAATAACCGATCAGGCGAGCCGATGTTGGCAGTAATCAGCTTGCCGTTAAAGATTGACGCGGGCGGCAAAACATTAGCGGGCTTCGGCGCGGTCATCGTCACCGTAGCGTACGCTTGCACGGCATCGCCAATCGGGTCAGCGAGGTTGGAATTCAATCCCGATGGAATGTCGACTGAGATTATGCGCACGTTATGCGGCTTCCGGCAGCCGGCTAATCGGAACAGGAACCTTACCACCTCCTGCTGAACTCCCTGCAAAGGCCGACGCAATCCTGTGCCAAAAAGGGCGTCAACTATCACAGTCTCTTCGGTGGGATTTTGCGATGACAAGAAGTGCTGCCACTCATCGGTGGAGTTGCACTCGGTGAATTGCAGCGAACCAGTGAAGTCTTCAAGAGTGCCTGGATCAATTTCCGGATGTGCGCCTGCGCCGGAGGGTTTGGATTTGTCGGCTAAGCCACGAACTATCTCAAAGTTAATCCGCGCGTCGCCCTTCGTGTCTTCCAGAGTGCCGAACAGCACCACGTGCACGCGCCCACCCATGAGCGCCAGCCCGCGTGCGGATGCGGCACCGTCGCCGCCGTTGTTGCCCGGACCGCACAGAACGAAGACGGCTTTGTCCGCAATCGCGCCGGACAGGCAATCGACCACGGCCGAGATCACTGCTCGCGCGGCGTTTTCCATTAGCGTAAGCGAGGAAATGTTGTGCTGCTCGACCGTCAAGCGATCGATTTCCCGCATTTGGGCTGAAGAAAGAACGGGTTGCATTTGGTCGGATGATAAGGAGTTAACAGTACTGTGGTCAATTATCGGAACCTTGTGCGTTGGGTTCTGCGTGAGTCGGGTGCATCAGAGCCCTAAGTGGGCTGAGCCAAAACGCAAACATTGATCGGTAGAAGCTCCATGGCGGGCAGTTATCAGGAGGATGGTGGGATTTCTAACACAAATACGGCGGCCGGGTTTCCCCGCCGCCTTCAACCGCCTGCCCCCGCCTGTCTTCGTGTGCTCTGAAGAAACGCGTAATGACTTTGCTTTTGCAAAAAATAATCGTGAAAAGCAAAAGAAAAAGGCGAGCTGTGGAGCTCGCCTTTTCACTAGAAGTGCCAAGGTTCAAAAGTGGCTGTTCCAGGACTTTCTAGCTTTCGGTGCTATCGATGATGCCTTTCGCTGCCCGGCGACGCTTGCGAACCGCGCCCGCTACGCCAGCCAGTCCCGTTCCTAAAAGAACCATCGTTGCAGGTTCAGGTACGGTAGTGGGATTGCAGCCTCTGCAGAAGAAGAAGCTTTCGTGACCGCCCGACGCATCTGTGACACTGGCCGACAGGCCGAGTCGCAGATTTGGGTTGGCCGCCATTGCTGCGTTGAGCGCCCTGACCGCCTCGTCGTTCAAAGCGAAAGCGAAATCCGATTTGCCGGTGCCGTTTCCGTTGTCCGTCGCTTCGCGCAAAGTCAATGAATCTGCCAGGTGCGCGGAGAAAATCGCATTTCCGGACTGGTCGTACGCTGTTAGAACCAGAGTGTTAAGAACAATCGGCCCGACCGGCCCGGAATTGCTGCCGCCCTTATTTGGGTCGTTGATGTTCATGTTGATGCACAGATCGCCGGCGCTCGTAATACCCAACTGCGCGGCCGAATATGTCTGATTGTTCGAGCCCCCGACAATTTGACTGCCGCTGATCAGATCGCCCTTGCGGTTTGAGCTGCGATTGTTGGGATCGTACGCGACTGAGCCAAAGCCGGCAGTGCTCGAGCCCTGTGTCTGTAGGACGAGGACCGTGTTCACCGTGCCAAGACCCGCAGGCTGAACAATTCGAGGTCCAACCGGCACGATCAGAAGGTTATCCGCGAGCGCGCTGCTTCCGCTTATTGAAAGCACAATCAGCGCTCCCAGACCAAATGCCACTTTAGAAAACAGTTTATTCATTTCTTGCACTCCTTATGTGCTGCTTGTTGTTGTTTTCCGAACTCAACCTTGGGCAAAGCCGCTGGTTCTCCAGCAGAAACGGCCTGAATGTCAGGCACCGATTGAATTCGTTATCTAACAAAAAGTGGCAATCGGATCGGTTTCCCGATATTTCGCAGGAAACAGCCCCTTTTCTAAAAGGAGGCAGCGTCAGCTAGCGACGCCGGAAGGGCAGGAGCTTGAGCACGCGAGCGAACATCGTAGGGACTTCGGGCAGGCCGAACAACATCGTGAGGGCGAAATAGGAAAGGCCATAGGGTATTAGAACGGCCAATGCGACGATGAATGGGTGTCTGTCGCCGAGTAACACTCGGATGCCCCAGCCGACAGCCGCACCGCCAGCCGCTGATAACCAGAATCGGCCGACGATATTGAGGGCGAGGCCGGTCGACCCGATGCGCTTGTTGAGATTTGACCGCAGCAGGGCAAATTCTATCCAGCCGGCCAGCCCAGCCGAAATCGTAAGACCCGCGGCGCCCCACTTCCGCTCGAGGCCCAGCAAAGGCGGAAGATAGAGGGCGAACAGGTACCCCAGGACGATAGTCAGCGTAACGCGTAGGACTGCAAATCGCAGGGGAGTTCGGGTGTCGTGTAACGCGTAGTAAGTTGAAGAATAGAGCCGGCCAAACGTTGATGCCAATAAACCTACGGTGGAGCCCGCGAGTATGCCCCAAACGTAGGTAGTGGCGTCATGTCTGAATTGCCCGTTCTGATAAAGCGCCGCTACGATCACATCTCCAAGGGCCAGCATTGCCATCGAAGAGGGCACAATAAAGAAGGCGATCCGGCGCAAACCCGCATTAAGGCGTTTACGTAACTCGGCGGAGATTTCGTCGTCGCTGCCGATGGCGCTCGACATGGCCGGGAGTTCAGCTGCCGAGACTGACATGCCGAACAGACTGACAGGTAACGTATAAAGACTCTGCGCGTAGTTCACAGCAGCCACCGCCCCTTCTGGCAGCAGGGTAGCCAACACCATATCGACAAAGGCGCTGATTTGTACGACCCCGCGGCTGATGAACACGGGAAAGAAATTGCGGATGATGGTTCGCACACTGGCCGAAGTGGTTTCCAGCACTGGTCGAATGTGACGAACCAGCGCGAGCACAGTCGGCAACTGAACTGCAAACTGCAGTGCGCTGCCCACGACCGAGCCCCAGGCCACCAGCTCAGCGAGTTGGAACTGGAAACGACCGAGTTCGAAACCGGCGAGATTGCCTGAGCGTCCGCCAAACCAGACCAGGGAAAAAATGATGGCAAGATTCCAAATTACCGGCGCTGTATAGGAAAGAAAAAAACGTCGATGGCTATTAAGAACGCCCAGACACCAGGCGGAGAGAACAAGTAGACCAGCGCCCGGGAAAAAAATTCGAACCAGGCGAATTGCCAGCTCGCGACCCTCGCCTTCAAAGCCCATCGCGACGACTGATATCAAGTAAGGCGTGCCGAGAACACCGGCGAAGACAATTATTGAGGCAGTCAATGCCAGCAAAGACAGCACCGCACTCGCCACACGGTCTGCTTCTTTGTCGTCGCCTCGGGCGAGCAGTTTCGCGTAGACCGGAATGAACGACGCCGATAGCGCTCCCTCGCCAAACACATTTTGTAAGAAATTGGGAATACGAAAAGCCGCAGTGAAGACGTCGGCAGCGAGGGACTTTCCGAAATAGTAAGCGAAGACACGCTGACGAATTACTCCGATAATTCGACTGATGAGAATGCCCGCGCCGACCAGAAAGGCTGAACGTCCAGTTGCTTCCAGCTTTTGTTTAATAGGGCTGGTAGTAGGGATGGTTCCGGCGCTGGCGGTCTCAACGGACTCCCCCGCGATCATGCCGGCGTCGGCTTCGCTTCGAAGGCCTTGAGGCGGATCAGTCAGAACCTGGCTCCTATCCTTGCGACTGGTTGAGGGTTCCTCGTTATTTCCCGCTTTCTGTTCGGCCTCGCGGGTTTTGGTATTATCGCGCTCCTGCTCTTGCGTCATTGGGTGCTAAATTTCGTATTCTTTGATTTTTGTCAGAAGCGTTTTGTAACTAACTCCAAGAACGTCGGCGGTCCTAGTCTTGTTCGATTCGTTCGCTTGCAGCGTTTCGATAATTTTGCGTCGCTCAACGAATCTCTGCGCCCGCTCGGCGACTTCGCTTAGGGTGCCGGACGTATCTATTTCCGCAATAGTGTTCGGCTCTTTTGATCCTTCCGCTATCAACCCGAGATCTTGTGGCTGAAGGTTTGCAGAGTCGCTCAAGATGCAGGCGCGTTCAATCGCATTTTGGAGTTCGCGAACATTGCCTGGCCACTTGTGCTGTCGCAGTGTCGCGATGCAGGCGTCATCCAATATGGCCTCGCGCTTGCGCAACTCCTTGCCCAGTTCTGCGGCGAAATGATTCGCTAGCAGCACGACGTCATCTCCGCGCTCGCGCAGCGGAGGGATCTCGATGGGAAAAACAGCAAGCCGGAAGAAGAGATCCTGGCGGAATTCACCTCGCTCGGCAGCTGTCCGCAAGTCTCGGTTCGTCGCAGCAACGATCCTGACATCAACTGGAACCGGGGCCCGACCGCCTATGCGATCGACGGATTTCTCCTCGATCACGCGCAACAGTTTGCCTTGCACGCTTAGCGGCAGTTCGCCAATTTCATCAAGAAACACCGTCCCCCCGGAAGCCAATTCAAACTTTCCCAGATGACGTCCGCCTGCACCGGTAAACGCGCCCCGCTCATGACCGAAAAGCTCATTCTCGATTAGTGTCTCAGGAATCGCCGCACAATTAACTGCAACAAAGGGCTGGTCGCGTCGATCGGAAAGGTGATGCATGGCACGAGCGAAAAGCTCTTTGCCGGTGCCGGACTCACCGAGCAGCAGCACCGTCGCTGCGGTCATCGCAACGCGCTGAGTTTCGCTGACCGCTCGTTTGATCGCTTCAGATTCGCCTATGATTCGCGGAAAACCATACCGCCGAGACCATTCTTCACGCAGCAGAAAATTCTCGGTGCGTAAACGCGCTTGCTCAAGCGCGCGGGCGACGAGGAGCATCAGGTGGTTCGAATCAACTGGCTTTTGCAGGAAATCATGAGCGCCGTCCTTCATTGCCTGGACCGCTTCATCAATTGAGCCGTAAGCGGTCATGACGATGACTGGAACATCATCATCAGCGGCGCGGGCAGCGCGCAGCACATCCAAACCTGAACCGTGCGGCATCCGTAGGTCGGTCAATACAAGTCGATGAGGAGCCCGCGCGATTTCATTTATCGCTTCGCGCGCATCCGCTGCTTCGGTCACAGAGTATCCGCCGCTTTCAAGCGTCAGCCGTAGTACTCGCCGCAGACTTTCTTTGTCTTCTACCAGCAGGATGTCAGGCATGAACTCAGTAAGCTCAGGCGGCCTGAGCGGGCGTGCGACGCCGTGTCACGCGTTCGTTTAAAGGTTTCTTTCCAACCCTTGCATGATTCCTGTTCGCGGTTCGCGTGTCAAGGACTTCACCTTGCGGCCAATGAAAAAGGCGCGGCTTCCGAAGAAGCACACGCCTGAACAAGCTTTACCGCGGTCGAATTATCTTTCGACCACACCCAGAACCGGGGTGCCGGTGAGGAGTCGGGTGTCTTCCATCCAGCTCGAATCGTATTGAAGGTTTGATCCGCCGGCGCCACTTACATTGAAGGTTGGTTTGAGGAATCCACCGGTGGGGCCAAAGCTGGCAATCATCATCGCCCCGAAGATGTCGCCGTTACCTCCACCTTTCTTAATCACTGTTCCTTCTCCCAGGACAAGTATGATTCCGTCAAAATTCGGCGCACCATTCAGGGTCAGCTGTCCTGTAATCACAAGCAAACCGGCGCCTCCGTCGAGATCACAATCACCCTTTACCAATCGCAGTACTGGATCCGCGGTGGTCCCTGAAGTGCCGGTGAATCCGTTACTGATAACGCCGCGTTTTTTCGCGATCGATTCCACCTGGGCCATAAATAGGCGCGCGTCATCCGCCGTTCGCAGGAACCACGGCGTGTCCAGCAGGTCGTAATTATTCTTTTGCTGGCCGGTTAATTTCTCATTGGGTAAGTCGAGCACGCCCATTTTTGGATCATAGATATTATCTGGCTTACAGGTACCGCACAGATAGGCCGCTTCGGCGGTGTCAATGTCGTGTGGACTGATTGCGAAAGCATGCTTATCGGGATCTACGTTTACATTGTCTTTGCCCGAATAATTTTTTGCGTTGCTGTCGCCAATATCGAAATCCATGGCGGTGTTCCTGTCGTCATGGCCGCGGATGACCAGCGGAGCTGGTGTTGTAATGTTTAAGCCGTATGCACTAAGCAGGATGGTTAATTTCTTGCTGGCGCCTTTCGGACCATAGCCCGTTGATTCGATCAGCAGCCGTGAGACTTTTGCCGGCGCAACAGTATTGTCCGGGTCGGTGACAGTGATGCTGTATGCAATTCCAGAGAGCGGGTTGTAACCGGATGTGATTGCTACCCGATCCGCATACGAAGACCCGGACGGCGTGTAATTGTAGGTCAGCCAGCGAGAGAGTCGCGCCGGGAAACCAGCCGACGTCGGGTCACTGGATAGATTGGAGGTGCTCCGAGTCACGGCCTTGCTTATCGTCATCTGATTTGCCGGATCTACTCCTCCGGCGGGATTTGCTTTGAACAAGGGGTTCGGCATGACATTCCCACGCATGACATTGAGAGTCGCCTGCAGGCCCGCCTCTGCGCCGTAGTACGCTTGCATCTCAGCAGCCGCGTCAACCGTTCCGCCGGCTCCCATCGAGGAGGCCAACAACAAAAGCCCTCCAGCGGTTAGAACCATCGCGGAAATCATTAAGGTAGTAATTAAGGCCGCCCCGCGCTCTCGTCGCGAGGACCTTACTTGATGGTGAGTGGAATTCGTTCGCATGGGGCTCCAAGTCAGGATTTGCTAGTAATAGTCGAGGGTATTCGGAGAGTTTCTGAGGGCGACGTCTGAAACCATTCGTACCAGCCCGGCTGGTTGATTGGGCGCCGCCGGTAAATTCACGCTGATGTCTATCGTCACCCGTTCGGCGTTCCCGTAGTCAGCAGCGTTGGTGATGGCCACGTTCGCGGAATCCCAATAAGTCACCGTCATCGCGTTTACGGCGCTGGCAAGGGGTACGGGCGAACCGCCGACCGCTGCGTCATAGCGAGCGATCACCTTGTTTGCCGACTGGTAGACGTAACGAATGTCTTCGTCACGCTCTGCCAGGCTCCAGTTGTTATTGAGATCAGCCCGGACACGAATGGACGTTCCGTTCGAGTCGGTGGTAACGATTCCGTTGCTGTTTAGTCCGAATCCCGAGTTCCCGATCTCGCGCGACATGATATTCAATCCGCGCTGAGTTGCGCTTAACGCCTCAGCCCGGAGGTTTTCCCTGCTATGCGTACTCAGCGAGCGAGTTAAAAGCGTACTCGCCGCGGTAAGAATTGTGAGGGAAATGAGCATCGCGATCATCAGTTCCATCAAAGAGAAGCCGCGCGCATCTCTATTGTTCCCAGTTTGTTCGCGGTTCATCGTCATTGTCGTTATTTGTAATCGCACTTCGCGCGTTGGGAGACGAGAGTGATAGTGGCAAACGCTCCCGTGGCCCATCCGCGTCCAATGCTATTAGCAGTTACCCTCACGGTTATTTTTTTCAGCGTCGTTGCAGCGTCAATATCTACCGCCGCGGTTGCTGCGTTATCGTCGATGATCTTTACGACCGTATATTGTCGGCCGTCGCGGATGACTCCGGTTTGAGTGTATGTGCCGCCATTCAAGTTGGCGTCGGTGGTAGTCAAATTAAAGTCGGCGTTGCGCAGTTGCTCCATCGCTTGTTGAGCCACTGCGAGGGCAGTTGCGCGATCGCTGCTCGCCGAATTGTTATAAATCGAGTAGGAGAACAACGAAGCCGCGCCCAGCCCAACAATGAGAAGAAGCACTAACGCGATAGTGGTTTCCATCAATGTGAAACCCGCTTCGCCATTCCGAACGTTCCCGCGATAGCACCGACCCAGGTAGATGGAGTTTTCAGGAAGTGTTGTCATTTCGCTTTAAGGAATCTGCGTGTCCCTTCTGAAGCTGGCTGAACCAGTCCCTGAGTTGACCACCGGCGAGACGGTTATCGTCTTGTCGACTGTCGCGCTGCCTGCGCCGGAAATATTGACGGTACTGGTGCCGTACGAATTGGTCAGGAAGACCGGCAGTGCTTGCGTCGGGTTATTTGAGTTATCTACCGTTCGACCGCGCCAATTGAACATTATCAATTTAGGAAAAGAGCCGGTGAATGCACCCTGGCCGGCGGGAATGCGAATCGTAAGCCCAGGATCCAGGATTCCGTCACCGTTCGTATCCATCAGCACGGTGTAGGAACTCGCGTTGTTAACAGTCACGCGCGCCATTTGCGCCGGAACGATTGCGCGACGACGGATGGAGTCGATGCGGGCCCGCTCCAGGTACAGGATTAACTCTCTGGCGGAATTGACGCGCCGCATGCCCTGCTGAGCTTTAGCGAAGCGCATGAATGCAAAGGTTGTGATAATCGCGATGATCGTCAGGACGATCAGCAATTCGAGTAACGAGAAGCCGTTATCACGTGTTCGAGGTTGGGTGATTTGAGGGGTGAGTGGGGCGCTCATGAGTTTTTAGGCAGGCGTAGGGTGTGGCGACTCCCCCACAGGATCCAAAGCCCTGCCAGAGAACTGCCAGTGAATTGCATCTAAGAGTTGCGCGGCGATTTCGGTATGGCCCAAAGTCTCCAGCGTCTTCTGTTCTTCCAGCGCTGCATCCTTATTTTTTAGATCTATATAAATCACGCCCAGGCAATAGTGAGCAGTAGCGTCCGTAGGATTCATCTTGATCACTTGCTTATGGGCTTTCACGGCTTCGGCATAACTACCGAGGTTGAAGTAAGCCATCCCCAGCGTGTTTCGCACTTCGATTGACCTGGGATCCAACCGAATTGCTCTCATACAAACCTTGATGGCCTCAATGGATTGCCCTGCCGAATCGTGAGTCGCTGCCAAGGCGTTGTGGGCCGCGATGAAATCGGGCCGAACTCTGAGACAGGATGTATATGCTCTGATGGCATTGTTGAAATCGCCGAGGTGGCGATAGGCCATTCCTAATTCACAATATGCTTCCACAAAATCGGATTGTTCGCGAATTGCCTTCTTGAAAGCCTCCACGGCGTCAGCAAAAAATCCCCTGGTAATTAGACTGACCCCGCGATCGTAAAAGGTTTGCGCCGCAAAGCTCGGCACTCCCTGCCGCTCTTGAGATACGACGGCGACGTCCGACTCTTTCCCGAGGAACTTGTATTTGAGATTCGATCCAAGCATCGCAGTAACTCAGATTAGTATTCGCTGAGACCTCTTACGCTGGGTCCAGCGATCATCAGGGCCTTTTCGACCCATTTCGAATCATAAAAAACGTCCGACGTACCACTTCCATTGGAGTCAAAGGAAGGCGGTAGGAAATTTCCGCTTGAGCCGAAACTAGCTACGAAAACTGCGCCCAGAGTGACGCCATTACCGCCGCCGTTTCGTAAAAGCTGGCCAGTCCCTAACACCAGGATCATTCCCTTGAAGTCAGCATTACCTCGCATGTCCATAATGCCGGTCACCACCAACAGCCCGGCGCCGCCTCCCGGTGGCAAGGCAGCATCTCCGTCAACAAAAGTTAGAAGTGGATTGGCTTCCGTGCCATAGGTGTCCGGCGTGGTCCCTGATGGAAAGTAGCGATCATAGAGTTCGCCGCTGGAACCCGTAGGCCAATACTCTCGTTGCGATCTATCCCTCAGCATGGTCACTGCCTCTCGCGCCCCTTGGGCTGTTTGCAACATGGTCGAGAGGTCGGCGAGTGAGACGGTTGAAACCTGCGAACTGCCTGTGATCTGTGTGTTGCCAGCCACTTGCGCAGCGGCCTGCACATTGTTGGGTACATTAGTTACCGCGAAAGCGGGAAGTGAAGCACCGCCTGCGTTATCATTACCGCTATACCGGTATTGGGAACTGTTTCCCACTGCAAAGGTCGGCATCGTCGATGTGCCATCATCGGCGCTTCGCAACGTGATCGCGGCGTTTGCCTTGAAGTCGAAAGCGTATCGATGGACCATCATCTGCAGGTGCTTTTCAGCGGCACGTGGACCATAGCCGATGACCTTGACCAGCAGGCGGTAAGGTTGAGGCGCTGTAATCGTAACAGGAGAAATCGCGGTCGTGGCATTGTAAGCAAGCGAATAGTTCGCCGCTGCTCGGGCGTACGAGACGTTAGAAATATTATTCGTGTTACTAGTCAGCGTCGGGAATTCAAGTCTGACGGTATTGTTGGCTGCCGTTGAACTAATCTTGCCAGTGAGTTTACAAGCGATAACCACCACGGTAGGCGATGATGAAGAAGATGGATAGGGCGATGTCTGGCTGATGGTAAGGTTGAAAGGCAGGTACCCGAGCGAGAGTGTCGAGAGGTCAAACTCATTGAATTGCTGCGGTTTATCGGGCGTGATCTGAAAGCTACCGAACGGCGCAGTTCCGGTTAAGCTAATCGTCGCGGGATTGGTAGTGGGAGGTGTGTACGTGATGAACGCAGTGTTCTGGTTGCTGGTTCCGACTGTGTAGGTCGTTGAGGTTGCCGGAATCGCGGTCGGGAAGGCGCCCGCGACGCTGTAGATTACGGTCCCGGTGTTATCCGGGTCGGTAACTGTAACGTTGTACGCCATGCCAGAGAGCGGTGAGTAATTATCGTTCAGCGTCACGCGGTTGTAAGTGGTGTTATATGTCAACCAGCCAGCCAGCGATGGTGTGGACGTCGCCTGACGAAACGTTATCGGTGCGACATTCCCGCGCAATACATTCAATGTGGCTTGTAGACCGGCTTCACCAGCATAGTAGGCCTGGGTCTCAGCCGAAGAATCGGTTGCGTTCGTTCCTGATAAGGCGCTGGTCAGGATCAACGCGCCGCCGGCGGCCAGGAGCAACATAGACATTAGCAACATTGTGATCAGCGCCGCGCCACGCTCGCCGCGTCGTTCACTGGTCGGATTTACTTTCGTTTGAATTGTCATTGACGTCGTCTCACTAATCGTACGAAGGGTTTCCAGTCTGATTAATAATTTGGCAAATCAGCATTTCGGAGTGTCACATCGGAAATCAGTTGGACGTTTGATTCCGGCTGATAACCCGCGGTCCCCGGCGTCCCGCGCGCGGGCAAGTCGACACAAACCACCAGCACGAGGTATTTCGCATTCTTCTTGTCAGTAACTTCCGTGGCGGTTGTGTTGATGTCACAGTCGCCCGAGGTGTACGCGATTTTGTCGGCGTAGTAGCGAATGCGAAATTCGTCTACCCGGTTGGCCAGCACTGTGGTTCTGGCGCCGGTATTAACATCCAGGCGTTCGATATAACTGTTGCCGCCAGTCGTTACCAGGCGATATCTCAGGTCCTCATCTTTGTCAGATACCGTACTGCTCGAGGTTTGCGCTTCGAACGCGTTCAGGTTTGCGCGAACTCGAAGCACCGAGGCGCCTGAATCTGAAGTCACAATTCCATTGGTTGTCAGCCCAAAACCTGAATTGGCAATCTCGCGAGTCATGAGGTTCAAAGCGCGTTGCGCGTCCGCCAAACCGTACGTCTTTTGGTCTTCGCGCCCACGAACGTTGAATGAGCTGGCCAGCAGCGTGCAAGCCAAACCTGATAAAACAAGGGTGATGGTTAGCGCTATCATTAATTCAAACAGCGAGAAACCTGCCATCGATTTTGAGTCTGTATGCATAGCCATTTTTTGTGAACGCACTGGCGTTGGATTGGTTCTAGTAGAAAGCGCCTTTTTCGAGCGCTGAACGTTGCGAGATTAAGACCAGGGGATTGCGGGCCCATTGGTCGCGCGCCGAAATCGGCGTGACCGTTATAGTAATGGTCTTGAGATTAGTCCCGCTCACCGTGGTCAGAACACTGAAGTGATGGCCCGCACTGGTGATATCTGGCTCGCTGTTTGACAAGACATCAGCGAAGGCGCATTTGCGCAGGTACTCCATACGTTGCTGTGCCACCGCGATAGCCATCGTTCGATCATAGGAACCCGAATTATTGTTCACGGCGTAAGCAAAGAGTGAGGCGGCGGCCAATGCGACCACCATCATAACGACCAGCGCGATTGCGGTTTCCACCAGCGTGAAACCTTGATCGTTACCGCTTGCCGTCTCTTCAGGACGATTCACACCGGATTGATTTGTCATATGGGTTCTCATGTCGACAGGCTCTTCCTAGTTGATAACGTTGACGGTCGCGGAGGCGGTGTTGGAAGCGCTGCACGATGAAACAAACTTGATGGTGAATTTGCCTTTTGAATTGTTCTTTGAGGCAACAGTGTAGTTCTTGAAGGAGGCAGCGGTGATGCTTTGTGCCGCTGACGGCGTAAATAACAGATTGGTGCGTCCGTCCGGCTGGACCACGGTAATGGTGTCTGCATTTGTCACCGTTACTTTGAAGCTATCCGTGGAGGCGCCATTCTTCTTAATTGTGATGGCAGACTTATCAAGCGTGAAGACAGTACAGCCCGGTGGTGGTGAACTGGGCACCGTACCGGTGCTCGCCGTGCCACACGTCCCACAGGGATCGTCGCAAGTAGAGACGTTCGTTCCCGCAACCGTTGAGTCTGAGGAGACCTCGCTTAACTGGCTGACGGTTGAGTAGGTTCCGGGGGAAACTGTCTCTCCCAGATTGGTGTCGATCGTTATGTCACCCGTGCTACTGACGGCGATGGTGGAGGCTTCCGCTTTCCTATTCTTCATTCGAATAGAGGTGAAGCATTGCGGAGTTCCACCGCGCCAGCCGAAATCGATCGTAGGAAGGTCAGCCGTGGCTATCGCACTGCCATCGGAATTTGTGATGACGACTTCGGGCTCAAGTCTGTAGCTGCGTTGAGTGACGCTGCCCACGCCGTCAAAGTCCATGGTGATGGTGTAAGTGCTATTACTCGTGAACTCTACCAGCGATGATCCATGACGGCGGATCGCGTCCAGGCGCGCCCTCTCTAAACGTCCTGCCAGTACGCGTATGGAGTTTTGCAGTCGAATCGATGATCGCGAGGTATCAACGCCCATAACTGCGAGGGCCGAGACGATTCCTACAATCGCCAACACGACCAGCATTTGGAGGATGGTAAAGCCTCGATCGTTTCGCGCGCCTTCTGACAATGAGGCGCCATTGCGCGCTGGGTTCCTATTCATCATTCATCTCCGTCTAATCATTTGGAAGGGCCACTTAGGAAGGGCCGCGTAGGTGGTTCCCGGCCGAGAGCAATAGCAACGGACGTGCCTGCGCGCCAAAACACCTAAAACAGGGTCGTTCTGTGAAAACGGTGAAGAGCGCTGGCTTTCGAATGTTACAGATGGTGACGGCTTTGAGAAGTGAGTTACATAGCGCAGGAGGAACTGAGCAGAAAAAACATCCGGCGGTGAGTGCGCCGGATGTGGATCCGAGCCCATTCGATAAGCGAAAACCTATTCGCGACTATGTTTGATTTGACGTTCCGCCAGACTCTTCGCAGATTTCGCTTCGTCTTTACTTAGACCAAGATCGCGGAGTGTTTCACCGAGGCTGCGACCGTTTTGTAGTCCGGCCAGAATTGCACTTGAGGTAATGTTCGGATGCCTTGCGTTGAGATTGCTCGCGACTACGTTGGCCGCTACGAATTGTCCAAACTTCAGATCTGGGTTAGCGGTGTTCGCCGCGAGGAACTGCGCCTGCAGTGCTTCGGGAGTCGTATTTAGTTTATGGGCAATCCCACGAAAACGGTTAAGCTCGCTCGGGCTGACCGCAGAGTTTCCCACGCGGTTGCCGCGCGCACGATCAATGCCTTCATCGGAGTGTCCACGCGACCTGTCTGACGCTGTTGTTAGACCGTCGTTGGAATGCCCTCCGGATCTTTGTTGGGCGTTTCCTAAACCCCTGTCTACGCCTCCCCCGGAACTCTGGCCGGCGCCCGCGGGCCGACCTCCGCCGCCGCCATGCCCTCTGCCTTGACCCGCGGCAATAGCCGCTAGACCGAGGATCAGAAGTACGGCTAGTAAGATTCTGCCTGGTTTAATTATTGAGATTCGCATAATTCTCCTCCTTGAACTACTGCGCCAATATTTCGCCGAACGTCCTGCGCGAGTAACTGAAACACACACGCAGGATTGTCCTCAGTAACTCTAAGCCTCAAGCTGCGGTTCTTTGTTACAGTTTGATTACTTTTCGCCTAATTGTCTTTAGGTTCGTATTCGGACTTGGACTTCGTTGCTTCGTTTTCGGTGTCGCTGAGGCGCATTGCCAGCGCAATCGGATGGTAGGAGAAGGGGGCAGGTCCGCCCAATGTGCGTTGGATGGATTGAACTATTTCATCCTGGTTCGCCCGGAACCGTAGAACATTGCCATGCTGATTGAAAATGACGAAGAGTACGACGGTGCCGCTCTGGGTTCGCATTTGACCGACGAGCGAACTTGCGCCGCTGTCGGTTGAGATTAGTGTGCCTGTTTTCGCAATGACGCTGCCGCGATGTTGTGGCGACGTAAAACGCTCCTCCAGCGTTCCCGGATCGATTCCTGCCACCGGCATAATGTCGGACGGAGCAAGCTTGTGCCTGGCTAGTTCCGCCCGCAACGCGCGGAAGATCTTCATCATGGCGCGAGGCGTAACGCGGTTTACCCCCAAGCCGCTTAGAGATGCCAACCGAAAATCCTCGGGTTTCAATTTCAATCGCGAAACCAGTAACTGCTGTACACCGCCCGGACCGCCTAAAGTGTCGCCGATCCGTTCTGCCATGAAGTTGTTCGAGTAGCAGAGGAGCACTTTGAGAATGTCGACCATGCGGCTGGAACGATGCGTAAAGAGTAACGTAGCGCCGGGCGGCGCTGGGCCAAGCTCAAGTGAACCGCTGATTGTCACGCTCGGATTTGTTCTTAGGCTCGCCGTGTCGCCCGCTCGCGTTCGTTCATCCAGCCACGCTTGAGTTGCTGCAGGGGATCTCGTCGCAGCGTCGAGCGTATCAAAGAGTAGCGAGCCAGCTCGCATTGCCGACCAATCGAAGTTCATCGTAAAAGTCTGAGCAACGATTAGGTTGCCATTTACGGATCGGATCCCAAGACTGTTCAATTCCCGGGCGAGCATTACGGCGTGTTCGTGATGAAAGGATGGATCCCGTCCCGACAAAATGAGGTCACCGTTCAGTGTGCCGGTTGATGCGTCAACTTTCCCGCTGGTCCAAAGTCCCGTTACGTAACGATAGTTAGGACCAAGAGATTGCAGGGCCACCAGCGCCGTCGCCAGTTTCACTGATGAGGCCGGATTAAACGTTTCATTTTCCGCCTGGCTCGCTAAAACGCGGCCGTCGATTGTTTCCGCCAACACTCCCTGAATGCCATGAATCGGAGTGGCGTATTCTGGAATCGCCACCGGTAACCCTTGTCCCGTTGGCAAGGGACCGGGTTGAACTGAAGGCGGTGGCGAGATTGGAGTTGGGCCGGCAGCGGGCTGTTGTGCCGGCGCCACAAACGTCAGCAAGCCGACGAAAACCAACACATGGCCGATTCGAATTAACGTCTTCGCGGATGTTTCCAGGTTCAGCATGGTTCGCTTTGTTCTACCGCGTCGCGCTTGCGATCACGGCAGCCGTGAAATCATAACATGGAGAGAGGGAACGGAGCGGGGACGCACTCCGCAGGTTGCAATCATTAGGATGCAACGACATACGTGAAGAGATGCACGATCGTAACCTGCTGCAATGTGGTGCGAATCGATCGAAGTGCGTTGACATTGCTGTCAACGCGCTCATAGAATTCAGTTGTTTCAATAACACCGCAGTGGCACGCAATCACGAACCCGTAACAATCGAAAAGATTCACGCCACGTACCGGGCGCGCAGGCAGGAGATTCGCGCTCGACTAGAACAGTTTGATGCGCTTTGGCAGAGCGCTACGGATGCGCAACTCTGGGAGGAGTTGGTCTACTGCATTTTCACCGCGGGGGCGTCAGCCCGAATGGGCTTAACTGCGGTGGAAGCAGTGCGACCGCTCCTGGCGGCCGGCAAGTCGAAACAGATGACGCGGGCCCTGGTGAAGGCACGCGCCCATCGCTATCCGGCGGCGCGCCCGGCTTACGTCGTGATAACTCGCAGCTACCTGCAACGGCAGTTTGGCATGCGGTTGCGGCAGCAGTTATTAAGCTTCGCCGATCCGCTCGAACGACGGGATTGGTTGGCCCAGGAACCGGAAATCAAGGGGCTTGGATATAAAGAATCCAGCCATTTTCTGCGGAACATTGGTTTCAAGGGCTATGGCATCCTGGATAAACATGTGCTGCGGTGCCTGTCCGAAATTGGAGTAGTCGAATCTTTTAAACCGCCGACAACCCGGCGGCGCTATTTGGAAATGGAGTCAGCGATGCGGGAGTTTGCCCGCACCGTGCGCATCGATTTCGATGAGTTGGACCTGGTTTTGTGGTCGATGAAGACCGGGGAGATACTGAAATAAAAGTCCCTGGGGAAAACGTTTGACGCTCTGCGGGCATCTGTGAGGTAGTTAGTCCATCCCAAAAAGCCGGTACACAAATGAATAGCAACACCAATGCCCGCCGGTTACGCATCGTCAGTTTGATCGGCGTAATGATCTGGGTGGCGATTCTGCCCGCGTCTTACGCAGCTGCTGGTGACGACAAGGTCCGAACTCGCGCCGAACGAGCACTCCGTGCGGGTGACTACGAAACGGCAGTAAAACTTTTTCGGGAAGCGCTGGAGAAAGACTCACAGGATTTCAGCGCGCGCCTGGGCTTGAGCTTTGCTCTCCTTAAGCAACGCAATCTGCAGGACGCATACGATCACGCGGCGCGAGTGGTCGCCACTGAACCGCTCAATGCGCGCGCGCATGCGTTGATGGGCTCTGCGGTCCTCGCCTCCGGCGACTTCCGCATGTCGGTGGAAGAGTTTCGCACTGCGCTTAGCTTAAAGGATGACGAAGCCCTGGCCGTTGCCGGATTGGCGATGGTGGATTTTTATGAGAACCGTCTCAATACATGTTTGACCGGGTTGCGCCGCGCCATCGCATTGGATCCGAAAGAGGCGGATTATGTTTTCAGCCTGGGCCAGGCGGCGGCGCGCAATGAGCGTTACAAGGAAGCAGCGGACGCGTACGAACGCTTTCTCGCAATCGCGCCACGAACTGATGAAGATCGCCGGGCGCGGATTCAGGGACTGATTGATTTCCTGCGTTACCTCGGCAAACAGGGTTCGCTGTATATGAATACCGGCGCCAATCGCAGCGTCGTTCATTTTGAATTCCAAGACTCCAGACCAATGATTCTGGTGCGGATAAATGGTTCGGCCGATCTTTTACGGTTCGTGCTGGACACCGGATCAGGCATGTCGGTGATTTCAGACGAGACGGCGCGTCGTTTGAATTTGCGGCCAGTTGCGCGCGGCGGTCAGGCCAGAGCGGTTGGTGGTGGCGGCCGGTTCGAAATCGTCTATGGCTATCTTTCTTCGATGGAGATTGGCGGCGCGAAGGTCGAAAACGTTCCTGTTTATATCCGCCGGTTTTATGACGATCATAATCCGGTTGACGGATTCATCGGATTATCGGTCATCTCGAAATTCCTCACTATAGTTGATTACGGTGATCAAACGCTTTCGCTTGCCAAGCCGCGCGGTTCGGAAGGGCTGATGACTTTGAACTTCAAAAAGGACGGTACCCCGGAAGCCGAAAATCGAAATACCGCCGCCATCCAGCTGCCGATCCGCACGACGTCCAGCGGCTTCCTCAGCGGTGAAGTACGCATTGAAGGAATCGATCAGCAGCAAAACTTCATTATCGATACAGGCGCGAGTGTCTCAGTAATTTCAGAAAAACTTGCCGCGCTGGAAGAAACACAATCGTTCGTGAAACCAACCCGGATGCGGGTGTTTGGCGCGGCCGGCATAACAGACAACGTGAAGATGGTCACGTTGCCGCGAATCGCGTTGGGCACGCACGCGCGTGAGCGAGTTGATGCTGCTATTTTGGACCTTGAGCCAATCAATGAAACGGCAGGCTTTAATCAAAGTGGAATTCTGGGCGGGAATTTCCTGCGACACTTCAGCATTGCTTTTGATTTTCCCAGAGGTTTCATTCGTTTGTTGCCGCTAACTTCAAAATCCGCAGAAAAAGAAAGCGCGCCGAATATTCCGGAAGTGGATGTTCCATGAAGCCAGGGTTGTATCTCGAGACATCGGTCATTGGCGCGTACCTCGACAACGGAGAACCGTTTCGCCGCGACCTCACGATCCGTTGGTGGGAACATGAAATGTCAGAATATCGCGCGGTCGTTTCACCGCTGGTGGCCCGCGAGTTGGAACGCGTGCAGGAACCTCATCGCACCGGTTACCTGAAACTAATTCGTGACTTACCCACGGTGGAACTAACCGAAGAAGCTGCGATCCTGGCGGAAGGTTACATTGCTCGTGGCATTTTCAATCGCAAGTACATCGCCGATGCGCTACACGTTGCCATTGCCTCATTTCATAAAATAGATTATCTAGTGACTTGGAATTTCGGACATCTGGCGAACGTGAGGCGGCAGGCGCGCATACGTCTCTTTAATACCGCCGCCGGATTTTTCGTTCCGATGATCGTAACGCCGGAATTCCTGGTCTCCGAAACATCTGAGACGTAGTGGTAAAGAATGTATCGCAAACCCAGATTTCTTAAAGTGCTCCACACCATTCGCGAACAAATGTCGCGGGAGGTGGATTACGATGTCGATCTGTTCGTGGAGATGGTTCGCGCCGGCGAACGTGAGCGTCCGACGCGCCGCGTTCGCGTGTCTCGCGAAGACGAACCGATTGAAGCGTCAGAGTCACTCGACGAAAAAGCCGGTCCAAACAAAAAGCGCACGCGCGCGGCGAGATAGATCGTATTTCCGATGGATGTGACTTTCGAAACAATCGGCCTGGAAGTTCCCAGCGAAAAGGCCTTTAATTTTTTGGCTGAACGTGCGGGCGATCAGGGCGAGCCCACTCAACTGTCCCGCCGCGGTGCTGTTATTCATGGCCGCTGTTGGAAACTGGGCGAAGGCCTGGAAGTCTGGACAGTGCTCTATGAATCCGGCACCGGCGACGTTTTTTATGCCAATTGCCGGCCGGGTTTTCGCGCCCGCTATGCCCAACGAATCAGTCCCTGGGCGTTAACCGAATACGATGAAGAGGGTGAAGCGGTGGTTCATGGTTACTGCGACGGCACCGACACCGAAATCTTGTTTGAGCTGCAAAATTTGACTGAGGTGGGCGCCGCCGGTTTCGGCGCCCAGGAACTGCAGGTGGGCCTGTGCGGTCTGGCTTATCGGGCGCGCATTTGCCGGCGCGACATGAAGAGTCGCTGGATGTCGCTGGAACGTTCCGCACCTTCGCGCGCTGGTCATGAAAATGATTGGAGCCTGCGGGGCCGGGTTATTGCATTTAAGCCTTTGCGTAATCCACTGTCCGGCAGCGAACTCTATTGGATCTACGTTGACGTGCAGAAATTGAAACTGGAAGTACTCGTCAATCGACGGGCGCTCGGGGGCGGGCGGTTGGAAGTTGGCGCAACGCTTTCGGCGGAAGTCTGGCTTCAGGGCCACGTGCTGGATGAGAGGACGCTGCGTTCTCGTTACGAAGGCGTGGATCGCGCGTGCGCCAGATCGGCTTTTTGGTCCGCGCTGCGGCGGGCAAATTAACAGGAGTCAGCAGTCGCGTCTGGCAGCCACAGATGTCTTTGACACCTGCTGGTTGCCGATGAACTTCTGGCTCTTTGATTTTTGATGAAAAGAATAGTCGTCATCCTGTTCGTCCTGATCGCCGTCGCGGTATCGGCTTACTATGCCCAACAGTATTGGCTGCATCGCTATGACGAACTAATTGCGCGACAAGCCGCCGCCTACAACGTCGATCCCGATCTGGTTTGGAGCATCATTTACGAGGAAACGTATTTCAGTCCGTGGAAGAATGGAAGAGACGGCGAAGTTGGTTTGATGCAAGTGATGCCTGCGGTCGGTCGCGAGTGGGCCTCGGAAAAAGGCGCGCGTGATGTGCAACGACAAATTGCCGCAAACCCAGCGGAAGCTCTGAAGGATCCGCAGCGGAATATCGACGTTGGTTGCTGGTACCTGCAGAAGTTTAACGAACAGTATCGTGACACGCCGGACCGAGAGACGCGCATGTTGGCCGCCTACAACGCTGGCCCCGGCCGGGCCGCCGACTGGAACCGTACTGCGAACGGAGCGCCACCGCTGACGGCGGAAGAATTCATCGCGCGAATTGATATTCCCTCGACCAAAGCGTACGTCACCTCAGTGTTCGAACGATACCGGCAAGTGAAGTCAGCGAAGGGAAGCGCGCCTACAACACCGGGCAGGTAGTGCGCTTCGATCGGGTTCCAATCCCGCCGTGGATCATATTCAGACTCATAAGAAACTATGACCAGGCTTTACTGCGCTCGCTGGGTAGTACCGGTTTCCTCGCCCGTAATTGCAGACGGAGCGGTCGCCATTGAAGGAACGCGCATCGCGGGCCTCGGAACGCGCGTTGAGATGGCGGAACGCTATCCGCAAGCGACGGCTGAAGACTTTGGCCGGGCGGCGCTTATCCCCGGACTCATTAATGTTCACACGCATCTCGAACTGACCGTGATGCGCGGCTATTTGGAAAAGGAAGAGCATGATTTTCTTGCCTGGCTAAAGAAGCTGACCATCGCCCGGCTGGCACTTAGTTCTGACGACATCCTTATTTCTGCGAGCCTGGGCGCAATCGAAGCGGCGCGTGCCGGTATTACCTGCGTGGCCGACGCGAGTGATTCAGCGAGGGAAAGCATGCGGGCGCTGCGCGATGTCGGGCTGCGCGGAATTGTCTATCAGGAATCGTTCGGCCCCGATCCATCCGTAGCGAGCGAGAACGTTGGGAAGCTTCGGGCCAGGATCGAAATCCTGCGAAACGATGAAACCCCACTCGTTCGCGCCGGGGTCTCGCCACACTCGCCATACACGGTCAGTGCTTCACAGTTGGAGATGATCAGTAACTTTGCCCTGCACGAGCACTTGCCGTTGATGATGCACGTGGCCGAGTCGCAGAGTGAACACTTGTTGCTGAGCCTTGGGGCTGGAACATTTGCTGCAAATTTGCGGCAACGAGGCATTGAGTGGATTGCCCCGAAAGTTTCGCCGATTCAGTACCTCGCTCAACATGGAGTACTCGAAACGAAACCGTTACTGGCACATTGCATCCTGGTTGACCACGCTGATCTCATGACTTTAAAGGAAGCGGGCGCGGGCATTGCACACTGTCCCAAGTCCAACGCCAAACTGCGGCATGGCATCGCGCCTTACGCTAAGTTTCTCGCTCATGGTTTGAAGATGGGGATCGGCAGCGACTCAGTTGCGAGTAACAACACTTGCGACCTATTGGAGGAAGCGCGCTTCGCGACTCTGTTGAGCCGCGCCGTGAGCAAGGATGACGCCGAAGGCGATCTGGCGACAGCAGAGGCGGCTTTATTCAGCGCGACATTGGGAGGCGCACGCGCGTTAGGAATCGGCGCTGAGACCGGCTCGTTAGCCGAGGGCTTGCAGGCTGACCTGACAGTGATCGGACTAGACGGAGTTCATCAACAGCCGGTTCGCGATCCGGTTCAGACCTTGATTTTTTCTTCATCGGCCCGCGATGTCCGGCTGACAATGGTGGCGGGCCAGGAAGTTTACCGCGATGGATCAATCAAGACTGTTGACGAAGAATCTATCAAGCAGCCTCTGGAACAACTGCAGAATAAAATGGCAGTCTGATCGGGCTGCCGTCCTTCCGTGTCCCGGACATCCTCCATCCTCTGCTGAACATCTTAGCGGATATGAGACTTCGTTCCGTTAGCCTGGCAATAGCAACGCTGTTAGCGGCCACCGCGCCCGTACATCCTCGCTTGAACCCGTGGGTAACAGCCCCGTCACCAACAGCGATTTCACAACATGAAAAACCCTCCGAAGAAAGTGGAATAAAGGTTCTGGCGGAAGACCGCTATTCAACACAGACAACGCCGTTTCTCGCAGTCGTGCGAGATCAGGGAACGTACACTGAGTTGCGAAAAATCGTACCGGCGCTTCCAGTGGTGCTCGACGATTTCTTCAAACAGAATGTCGTCGTGGCCGCCTTCATGGGCCAGCGGAGCAGTGCAGGGTATAGCATCGAGTTTACGCGAGATGCCCGTGGCCTTTTGCACGTGGTGGCCAAAGGACCAGCCAAAGGGTCGATGACTGCGGCAGTCATTACTTCGCCTGCGAAAGTCGTGTCGATTCCTGAGCCTCGCTGGTATGGATTGGAAGCCGATATGTTTTGGAAAAGCGCAATGAGCCTCTATCGCGTTACGCGAGGAAACTTTTCGATGATCGGCGGGTTTGCCGGACGACGAGCAGACTTTGGTCTCACAGGCGATCTCCTACTGATGCGTGAAGGGAATCTGGCCACCTTTCTTTTCAATCTGGAGAATGCGGATGGCTCCAGGGATCGTCATTTGAAGGAAACCATTACCGGCGTGGTGAAATCGAGCGCGACAACGATCCCCGCGATGAGCCCGGACGCGCTTATTGAAGTACCTCACAGCAAACTTAGCGCGAACGGGAAATTTACCAATCAGAGCAAGAGTCTGGAACTTACTTTCAAGTCGCACCCACTTATGATAGCGGATGGATATAGCGGCGAAGGCTGGCTGGAAGCCGAAGTCGTGGCGGGTTCAAAAAAGGTAGAGGGGCGACCATAAACGCAGGCTCTGCTGAATGCGAACAGCGCATGCTTACGAGTTGGCCTCTATTACTGGGGCGCCGACCTTAATCATTCCTTCTGACAAAATTTGTGCGCGCAAGCCGCCGCGATGGACCAGGCCAGGCAGAACGCCGGGATGGGAAATCCGAGCGAGATGCTTGCACGGCTCGCAAAGCTTCAGCCCGCGAACACGGACTTCGCCGACAAGAAACTCGCGCGCTACGAGATGATTCAACGGCACGCCGCGAGTTACGATATTCCGCCGGGCAAACCCCTCATCTGCGTCGGTCCCTAGTTCGGATCGAAAAGCCTCGATTGCTTCAATTTCAATTAGAGTCAATTCACGATCCGGCGACGGTTGGGAAAACGTACCGGTCTGGTTGGAATAGCGATCGCCCTCCAGGCCTTGGCCGGGAACGGCGCGCACTTCATCCACCGTCTGCATGGCGGCTTCGGCGGCGGGGGCGATGTGAATGGAAACTACTGAGCCTTCAAACATGATTCTAAACCTAACTTTTGGAATGCCTATTCAAGAGGCGGCGTCAAGCCGCCGGCTGGGAAAGCGGCGACAGGTCGCCGCACTCCAAGGTGCTTCGCAAATATTAGCGGCAGCTCTTAGGAGTGCGCCGGCTTGACGGCGCTTTGTTCGCCGCGACCTGTCGCGGCCCCCCCCACCTAGACTCAAACCGACGCAGCAATGGCTTCGTCAAAGATCTCCAGCGCGACATCAACATTTTCGCGCGTCAGGATTAACGGCGGCGACCAGCGAATGGTGTTAGAGCCGGCGCCAAGCAGGATCAACCCACGGTCGAAGCATGCGATCTCGACCTTGTCTCGCAATTCCGGATTCGCTTTCTTCGTCGTTCGGTTTTCGACAAACTCGACGCCGATCATCAAACCGAAACCGCGCACATCGCCGATGCATTCATGTTTCGTCATCAGCTTTTCCAGTCCGTCCTTGAGGTAAGCTCCCACCTCTGCGGTATTCGTCAGTAATTCTCGCTGAAGCAGTTCAATCGTTTTCAGGGCCGACGCAATGCAGACCGGGTTCCCGCCGAAGGTTGATGCATGCGCGCCGGGCTTCCAATCCATCAGATCAGCGCGAGCGACACATGCGCCAATGGGTAAGCCGGACGCCACGCCTTTCGCCAGACAAACGATATCGGCTTTAACATCGTAATGTTCAGACGCGAACATTTTTCCCGTGCGGCCCATGCCGCTTTGCACTTCGTCCACGATCAAAAGGATGCCGTGCTCGTCACATATTCGCCGCAGTCCCTGCAGAAATCCGGGCGGCGACGGCACGTATCCACCTTCGCCCTGCACTGGCTCTACCACGATGGCGGCGACTTCTTCCGGAGGCGTCGTAGTATTGAAGAGTCGATTCTCAATCCAGTTGAGCGCTCCCTGGGCCGCGCCGCCGTCACCGCAGTCATCAGAACTGAAGGGATTGCGATAGTCGTTGGGATAGGGGACGTGGACCACGTCCAGCACCTGCCGCTGGAAGCCCATTCGTTGCGCCGTCTTGGAGGAGGTGAGCGAAAGTGAGCCTAACGTGCGTCCGTGGAAACTGTTGAAAAACGCGATGAATTTTTGCCGGCCGGTGGCGTGCATCGCCAGCTTCAAGGCAGTCTCAATTGCTTCCGTGCCGCTGTTGGCAAAGTGCGTCCGAGTTGGACGCGGGACCGGGACGATCTCGTCCAGCTTTTTCGCCAACTGCGGCATGTGGCGGTAGTAGTAGTCAGTGCCGCACATATGAATCAACTGAGCGGCTTGTTGCTGGATCGCCTGAACAATTTCCGGATGGCAATGCCCAGTGGAACACACCGCCACGCCGGCGTTGCAATCCAGAAACACGTTTCCGTCAACGTCGGTAACCCAAACACCCTGCGCCTGATCGGCGACGAGTTTGAAAGAGGGCCGCGGGTATGAAGGGGTAACAAATTGCGCGTCAGCTTCGATGATGGCCTGGCCTTTTGGTCCAGGCAGGTTGGTGATTATTTTCGGACGCTGCGGTCCCTGCTTTCCTGAGTTTGTTTCGTTGGTCTTAGCAACCTGCGGCGGCGCCATTGTCGTCGTCATGTCGTTCTCTCCTTATGAATTCTCGCTTGATGAAGCGGCTCGGAAAAGGGAAGTGGTTACAAAGAACTCCTCAGCGGAATTCTGTTGCGGCCGTGACTTTTTGACAGGCGGAGGCTAGTCCGCGAACAGGTTGGCGCGAAACTCGAGCGGTAGAAGGTGGAGCGGTCTTTTCATTCCAAAAAAAACACTAACTAATCAGTGGCGAGATAATATCACCGAAGCATGATCGCGTTCCAGTATTAAGCCCCTCCCTCTGGGAGGGGTTGGGGAGGGCTTACAGCACGTGCCAACTAAAAAGGACTACGCGCGGCCGTCGAGGCCGCGCGCAAGCTAATCATTTTATTTGGCCGCCCTAAAGCCCTCCCCTGACCCCTCCCAATGGGAGGGGGAATCAAGCATCACTTCCTTTTCCATCGCACTCCATCCTTCGTATCTTCCAGCACGATACCGCGCTTGGCCAGCTCATCACGAATCTCATCTGCGCGATCAAATTCACGGCGGCGCCGGGCTTCCTGGCGGTCCGCAATCAGAGATTGAATCTCATCTTCCAGCGCGGGCTCAGTATCGGTGGCGACCGAACCGATAACATTCAACACGCTATCGATGCGATCAATTACAGCGATGATTTCGCGCTTGTTTTCTTCCCGCAGCGCCCGCCGGGCCAGCACTGTATTCACTTCACGCGTGAGGTCGTGAACCGCAGCCAGCGCGACTGAAGTGTTCAGATCATCGTCCATGCCTGCGGCAAAATCGGCCAGGGCTTTCTCAGTGGCGGTTTGCAATTCTTCATCACGTCCAGGCGTGGTCTTCGCTTCTTCCAATCGCGCGCGAAAATCGCGCAGGCTGGCCACTGTTTTCTCCGCGCCGCGGAGGGCATCAAAAGTGAAGTTCAGTTGTTTCCGGCAAGGCACGCTCAAGAGAAAATAGCGAATCCCCGCAGCGGTGAAACCCTGTTTGGTCAAATCGCGAAACGTGTAGTAGTTGCCCTTCGACTTGGACATCGTTTCGCCTTCGACCTTCAGATGTTCGAAATGCAGCCAGTAACGCACGAACGGTTTGCCGGTGGCGCCTTCGCTCTGCGCGATTTCATTTTCGTGATGGGGAAAAATCAGATCGACCCCGCCAACATGCAGGTCGAAAGTCTCGCCCAGGTATTTCATCGACATGGCTGAGCACTCGATGTGCCAGCCAGGCCGTCCGCGGCCAATCGCGCCATCCCACGCGGGTTCATCCGCATTGTTCGGCGCTTTCCAGAGGGCAAAGTCGCGCGCGTCCTCTTTCTCGTACTTGTCGGTGTCGATCCGATCGCTCCCGCCTTCGAGGTTGCCGGCAAAATTAATCTTCGAGAGCTTTCCATAATCGGGGAATGACTTGATCCGGTAGTAAATCGATCCGTCCGATTGATAGGCATGCTCGCGCGCCTGCAGTTTCTCGATGATGGAAACCATCTCCGGAATATGGTGCGTCGCGCGCGGCGCAACTTCCGGCCGCTCGCAGCCGAGCGCATCAAAGTCTTCCCAGAAGGCCTCGATATATTGGGCCGTGTAATCGTCGATCGTTTTTCCGTTCTCGTGCGCTTTGGCGATGATTCGATCGTCAACGTCGGTAAGATTCATCACCTGCGTGACGCGAAAGCCCTTGAACTTTAAATATCTCCGGATAACGTCGGCGGCGATCGCCGAGCGGAAGTTGCCAATGTGGCCATAGTCCCAAACGGTCGGGCCGCAGTAATAGAACTTCGCCTCGCCTTCTACGAGCGGGCGAAACTCTTCAACGCTGCCGGAGAGAGTGTTATGAAAACGAAACATGAAGTTGAGTCTAGGAGAGAGTCAACTGACGAGTCAAATACTATGATCTGCCGTTGGGAGACTCACCACCAAGCCACCAGGACACCAAGCTGACTTTAATAAGAACAGGGATTCAGGGGCCTGCCAGATCCGTTTGCACTAGTTGTGAGCTTTAAAGTGTTCGAATCCGCCTGGCTGTAAATCCCAAACGTGATTGGCTTCGGCGATTCGCACGCATCCAGCTTCGTCGGTGACTTCGCCAATCCGTGTAATGGGAACACCGTCGACTTGTCTGGGCAAGCGCGGAACATCGTGCGGACGAACGGTGAACAGCAACTCAAAATCTTCGCCCCCATGCAACGCGAGCATTAACGGATCCAACGCGCGCCTGCCGCAAACCTCAATGACGTGACGATCCAGCGGCACCGCTGCTGATTGGATAACGGCGCCCACATCACTCTCGCAGCAAATGTGTGACAGGTCCGAAGACAAACCGTCGCTAATGTCGATCATTGACGAAGCTAAACCTTCTTCACCGAGGACGCGGCCCCAACCTACGCGCGGCTCCGGACACATCTGGCGCAGCAACAAAGCATCGATCGCATCAGCTTCGCTCTCGCCCCTCGTGCCGGCATGCAGCCTCGCTCCGGCTTCGCTAAGCCGGAGGCCAGCCGCCGCGCCTCCCAGCGTTCCCGTAACAAAAATCGCATCGCCAACTTGAGCTCCACGACGACGCACTGCCTGGCCGCTCTTAACTTCACCCATCAGGATTGAGTCAATGACGATGCCTTCTGGTGCCCCGGAAATGTCGCCGCCGGCCAACGTCACGCTGTAATGATCGGCCAGCGCGAAGAAGCCCTGATAGAACTCGTCAATGAAATCTGATTCCCAGATTTCGGAAGGTAGGCCGACAGACAGCAGGCTCCAGCTTGGGATAGCACCCATCGCTGCAATGTCAGAAAGCGAAACTGCGAGAGCTTTGTGACCCAGCATGCGCGACGGGATCGCGTCACGCCGAAAATCTACATTTTCGACGAGCAGGTCCGTAGTAATTACGGTATCGAAGCCGGACCGCGTCTGAATTATCGCGGCGTCGTCTCCGATTCCGAGCGACAGGAATGAGTGTTGAGAATTGAAGGCGGGCCCGTTTCGGCCCCTATTTTCTACCAGCCGCCGGATCCGATCGATAAAGTCGAACTCGCTCATCACTCATGTCTTGAAACAGCGGAGGCAAGCCCACCGTCCTGACTGCAAGTATTCCAGGGGCGGATTGCAAACTGTTCAAGTCTTTGCCCGCACGCCAAACCGCGCTCGCTACAGATTGCGCCGCATTGAGTCGAGTCCCGCTTCAATCGTTTCGATCGAATTGGAAAATGAAAAACGTACGTGGCTTTCACCGTGCGGCCCGAACACGACCCCCGGAACTGTTGCTACCTGTGCGCGGTTCAAAAGAATCTCAGCGGCTTCGCGACTGTCGCTGTTGATTCGCGAAACATCCGGGAAGGCGTAGAACGCGCCGGCTGGCTTTTCGCACACCAGGCCCAGTTCATTCAAACCCGCCAGCAACAGATCGCGACGCTCTCGATAGGCAGCTCGCGACGTCTCCAGAAAATCTGAGTTGGTGGTAAACGCCGCCAGCGCGCCCCACTGCGTTGGCGTCGACACGCCGTTGGAAGAATAGAGTGTCGTCTTGCGCAACCCCGTCATCCATGGCTCACGTGCCGCTACATAACCAATACGCCAGCCAGTCATCGCATACGACTTGGACAGGGTGAAGCACGTGATCGTGCGATCGAACATGCCGGGAAGACTGGCGATCGAAAAGTGCGTCCCATCATAGACGAGATCTTCGTAAGCTTCGTCCGCCACCACCACAAGGTCCCGCTGCTGCGCAAAGTTCGCAACTTCTTCAGCTTCACTGCGATTGAAGACGACGCCGGTCGGGTTGGTCGGCGTGTTGTAGTAGATGGCTCTGGTCCGCGGCGTGACGTATCGAGCGAGCGTCGCGGCAAATCCCTTATCCCGCGCCTCATCTGTAGGGACCAGCACGGCGCGCCCCTGACAACCCGCAATCAGGTCCTTGATTGGGGTCCAGTACGGAGAAAAAACCAGTACTTCATCACCGGGATCGATGGTTGTTTGAAAGGCCCCAAACAAACCCTGCATCCCGCCATTAACCACAATGACGTTTTCCTCAGTTACGGGAATCCCGTTCCGCTCGCGCAGTTTCTCGGCCATCGCCGTTCGTAATGGAAGCGTGCCCGACGAAGGTGCGTAACGAGTTTTGTTCTCTGCAAGGGCGGCGACGGTGGCTGCCTTAATGTGATCCGGCGTCTCAAGATACGGCTCGCCACCTTCGAACTGATAAACGGTGGCGCCCAGCGCGCGCAACTCCATTATTCGGTTGCGGATGTTGACGATGTCAGAGAAGCCAACGTCATCCAGTCGCCGGGCAAGGCGCAGGACCGTCGAGGCGGGCGAAGTCTGCAAAAGAAACCTCCGTAAAAACCTGTTGGAATGGAATGACCTTGGATTATAGCTTGGCCTTTTAGGCGCCGTCTATTTGCCATAGGCAGGGCGGGGGACCACGCTGGCCTGCGGCGGGACCAGGCGAATGCGAACGTAGCCTGGGCATAGGAGCGGAATATCATGGCCGTCGTCGAAGCGACACCTCCGGCAGCGTCGGAAACGAGAAGATGCCTGCAGCGTGCCAAATCCAGATTGGGGGAGTTTTCTCTGGTACCGGCGGTGCAGACTCAAACTACACGCATCCGGTACTCTCGCTTCGACCACCGGCTTCTGCTGCGCAACCCGCAAGTTCACGCTATACCTTTAATATTATGGCTGAGCTTGCCCGCCGTAAATATAAGCATTGACACGCTCAACGGGGCGCGGGTAACATGCGCCCACGTTTATCCTGGCCGCAGAGACCCGGTCTACCTTGCCGGTTGCAGCTAACGCATCTCCACTTTGACTAAATGAGCCAACCGATGACTGCGATTCCGGAAAAACTTTATTTCAAGATCGGCGAGGTCTGCGAAATCGTCGGCGTGCAGGCGCATGTGCTGCGATATTGGGAGACGGAGTTTCCCATGTTGCAGCCGCAAAAAAACCGGGCTGGCCAAAGAACCTACCGCCGCCGCGATGTGGAGATGGCCCTGCGCGTGAAGGAACTCCTCTATGATGAGCAGTACACGATTGCCGGTGCGAAAAAGCGACTGGCGAATGACACGCGCGGCGGCAGCAAATTAAAGGTCGTCGGCACTGAAACTTCGTCTTCCACTGCGCCGCGATCTGCTCCTCCGCCAAGCAACAATGATGTTTCGCCGCATCCCGGGCGCGAACGCTCAAGAGAATTTCCCGCGACCGCTCCCGTAAAAGGTACGAACCCGCCGAGCCTGAAACAGATTGCCGCCGACCTGCGAGAGATTCTGGCGATGCTGGAAAACGGCGATGCGGAACTGAAGTCACCCCGCCGGTAAGGATTGGTGACGCGCGGATCCGCAACATGAAGTCAGAACCCCGACGAGTCGGGGGTAGCGACCGGGCCCGAGTCTGAAAACACTCAACTTTCTGATTTGCGAATCCCCACCAATCAGAGTCTTCAATTTGACAAAAATAGTTTTCAGACGATACTAAAACCTCGAACGGGACGTGGCGCAGCCTGGTAGCGCGCACCCTTGGGGTGGGTGAGGCCCCGAGTTCGAATCTCGGCGTCCCGACCAGATTTAAAGGGCCTGCAACTGAAATAGTTGCAGGCCCTTTTCATTGCGTTTGTCAGAACCGCCTACGGTAGCGGGCGGGCCTGCCGATTGCGGAATGCGGATTTCGGATTGCGGAATAAGCGACCACTCGCCATTTCTTTTCCAATCCGCATTCTGCATTCCGCAATCGCAGGGCCCGCCCGCTACCGCAGGCGGTTCTGACATGACGCCTATTCACTTTCGGTATCAGTCTTGTCCACGACGACAATTGATGAGGTCAGCGTCCGGTGAACGGGGCATTTGCCCGCAATCTCATGAAGACGCGTTCGCTGCTCGGCGGTAAGATTGCCGGCGAAACTTACAGACCGCTCTATGCGATGTACGAAGCCCTCGGTGGCGCCGGCACAGTCGACACAGTCGCGCGCGTGTATTCGCTGCTGGCTAAGATTTACGGTGACAGATTCGAGCGGCCATTGTTTGCGCCGCGCGTATAAGGTCACCGTCATCGAGATGCAACTGCCCAGGGCTGCCAGCAAAAGTGTATAGGGATCAGGACCCAGGCCCTCGCCGCCCGCGCTGAGGGGTTCATCCGTTATCAGCGTCTGACCGTCGCCATAACGGACTTCATTCTGCAAATTGCGAAGGGAAGTTACCGTAACGTCGCTCATCGCGCATCCTCCCTGGTGTTTTGCCCGAGAGAATATCAGAGAGTGTCCGTTGGTGCTGATGCTAAAGCAGCCTTGGCGCTCATAACAAATTGACAGCCACTTGCTCCTGTTTGATTTGACGGATAAACTCGGTGCGCTTCCGCTTAAGACAATTAATAACTGGACGAGGAGTAGTCTGTGAAGATTCACGAGTATCAGGGAAAAGAACTATTAAAGAAGTTTGGCGTTCCGGTGCCGCGCGGAATTGTTGCGCGAACGGCGGGCGAGGCTTTCGCAGCGGCGAAGGAACTTGGTACCGATGTGGTCGTGGTGAAGGCGCAAATCCACGCCGGAGGTCGCGGTAAAGGCGGCGGTGTAAAACTGGCGCGCAGTGCGGAAGAGGCGCGCGATATTGCCGGCAAAATGTTGGGGATGAATCTCGTCACGCATCAGACCGGACCAGAAGGCCGGGAGGTTCGCGTCCTCCTAATCGAAGAAGGCCTGCCCATCGACAAAGAGTTTTACCTTGGCCTGGTGCTGGATCGCGCGAGCGGGCGGCTTGTCTTCATGGCCTCTGCCGCGGGCGGGATGGATATCGAAGAAGTCGCGGCGAAAACTCCCGAGCAAATCTTCAAAGAGACAATCGATCCGTCGGTGGGATTTCGCGCGTTCCAGGCACGCAAACTGGCATTCGCTCTCGGACTGCCGGCTGAACTGGTAGGCCAGGCCGCAAAGTTCATGCAAACCCTTTATCAAGCCGCCGAGCAAATGGATGCTTCGCTAATTGAAATAAATCCGTTTCTGCTGACGAAGGACAATCGTTTGATCGCACTCGATGCGAAGGTCAACTTCGACGACAACGCGATGTTTCGTCATAAAGAGTTTCTGGATTTGCGCGATCTAAATGAAGAGGAGCCTTTGGAGATCGAAGCGTCGAAATTCGATCTGAACTACATCAAGTTGGATGGGAATATTGCCTGCATGGTTAACGGCGCAGGGTTGGCAATGGCGACGATGGACATCATTAAGTTGGCGGGTGGTGAGCCGGCGAATTTTCTCGATGTTGGTGGCGGCGCTTCACAGGAACGCGTGGAAGCTGCGTTCCGAATTCTGCTCGCCGACGAACACGTTCGGGCAGTGCTGATCAATATTTTTGGTGGCATTGTCAGATGTGACATGGTTGCGCGTGGTGTCGTCGGCGCGGCAAAAAATCTGGGCGTGAAGGTCCCGGTGGTTGTGCGGCTGGAAGGAACGAACGTGGAGGAAGGACAGCGGGTGATTCGCGAATCGGATCTTGGGTTTACGGTAGCGACTGGAATGCAGGATGCTGCTGAGAAGGTGGTGGCGCTGGCGGGATGATCGAACCGAAATTTCCCCATGTCGTTTGTCATTTTTCATTTGTCATCGCTGAACGCCTTGCGTATTGCTAAATGAGCGTAACGCGAAGTTCAATTCTCAAATGGCTCGTCTACATAAGCCGCTTTGGTTTGGCGGCCTTCTTTCTATTTACCGCCGGCGCCAAGCTCTGGTTCATCAGCTTCTTTGTGAAGAACGTTGGTGAGTTGCTGAGCTCAATGCAGCTCAATTACGAACGCTGGATGTGGCCCGCCACGATTTGTGTGATTGCGATTGAGCTAATAATCGCAGCGCTCTTGCTAATGCCGCGGACGGTGCGTCTGGGTGCATTGCTGTCCGCCGCGCTGTTGATTGGGTTCAGCGCTTTCGCGCTTTATTACGTTCTGGTCCTGCACGGCGAGGCGTTGGAGTGCGGCTGTTTTGGCAAGCTCATTGGCAGCCAGCTCGGCGTGAAAACTGCTCTGCGTAACCTCGCGTTGCTGGCGCCGGCGCTGTTGGTGTTCTTCGGCAGCCCGCGTCTGCGACGGGATCGGAGCATCGCGGCCGAACCGGGCGTGGCATTCGTCAATGACTAAAAGGGGAATCCTTGGCTACACTTTCATTTTGGGGCGCGGCCGGCTCAGTTACCGGGTCCAAGTATTTGATCGAGACGGGTGCGGCGCGCGTGCTGGTCGATTGCGGCATGTTCCAGGGATTGAAGGAACTGCGCGAGCGAAACTGGCAGTCGCCGCCGTTCGATCCTTTGTCACTCGACGCGGTTCTGATCACGCACGCGCATATTGATCACACGGGATATCTGCCTCGAATTGTGGCCCAGGGCTACCGTGGACCAGTCTATTGTTCCTCGGGAACCGCAGACCTGCTGAAAATTCTCCTGCCTGACGCGGGCCGGCTACAGGAAGAAGATGCCGACTATCGCAACCGGCACGGGTTGAGTAAGCACACGCCGGCGCTGCCCCTCTACACGGAAGAAGATGCGTTTGAGAGTTTGAAACTGATTCGCCCGATCGAAAATACCGGCGACCCGATCACGGTCGCGAAAGGCATCCGGGCGGAGTTTCGCATCGCGGGGCATATTCTCGGATCGAGCCTGGTGCTGGTGACGTTGGACGGAGCGGGCGACGATGGGCAGGGACGGCGGCTACTGTTTTCCGGCGACCTGGGCCACTACGATCAGCCCATCATCAACGATCCAGTGGCGCCTTCCGCGTGTGATTACCTGATAGTTGAATCAACCTACGGCGATCGGTTGCACGATCCCGAAGATCCAAAGGTTGCGCTAACACGTCTGATTAACGACGCAGCCAATCGCAACGCACCCGTCCTAATTCCAGCTTTTGCGGTTGGGCGGACGCAGGAATTGATTTACTTAATTCGCGAGCTGGAGGACGAGAAGAAAATTCCGATTCTGCCGGTGGCCGTGGATTCGCCCATGGCCGCCGCGACCACGCAGGTTTACGCACGACACAAGGAAGAGCATGACGAAGCGTACACCACCATTATCAAACAACAGGGCCAGCCGTTGAAGACGCATTCAATGATCACCGCGTCCTCGCGCGATCAATCAAAACGATTGAATGAAGCGAAAGGGGCTCGCGTCATTATCAGCGCTTCGGGAATGATGACGGGAGGCCGCGTCCTGCATCACGCGCTGCGAATCGTGCCTGACAGCAACGCTACGCTCGTCTTCGTCGGCTATCAGGCGGCGGGCACGACGGGCCGGCGCATTCAGGATGGCGAGCGTGAAGTGAAAATCCTGGGCCATTGGGTGCCCGTGCGGTGCCGGATTGCAAAGATTGGAGGCTTCTCAGCGCACGCCGACTGGAAAGAGGTTCTGCATTGGTTGGAAGGCCTGAGCTCGCCGCCGCGGCGAACGTTCCTCACTCATGGCGAAGCCGGACCGGCCGGCGCGATGGGCGAACGCATTCGCGAGCGCTTTGGTTGGACGGTGCATGTGCCGAAGTACGGCGAGAAATTTGAGTTGGCTTGATCGCCTGGCCGGGTTTTTGGGGGGGGCTAAGAGACACATTGTTCGAATGCAGAGCCGCTCGCGATAGCGAGCGGTTTAGAACCGCTTGCTACCGCAAGCGGCTCTGGGATTGGCCAAACGCTACTGAAATGCAATTGGATTTTGGATAGAGGGCCGGGACGGTGCAGGGTAATGTTACTTAGATGGCCAGTCATTTTTTCTTGGATAGACACACTATCCACAGATAAACGTGGATGACACGAATCTGAAAAAAGCAAAACGGATAGAACTCTGTCACGTTCTTCTTCTTTTCAGATCCCTATTTATGCGCGTTCATCCGCGGCTGATTCTTGTTCGAACGCAGAGCTGCTCGGGGTAGCGAACGGTTTTTAACCGCTCGCTACCGCAAGCGGCTCTGTAAGCTGTTCGCGTTACAAAATCTTACGCAGTTGTTATACTGCGCGCTCGCTGATCGCTGAACAATTTTCGCAGAAATACTGAAATGAGCATTCTCGTTAACAAATCAACGCGTCTGGTGGTGCAGGGCATTACCGGCAAAGAGGGTACGTTCCATACAAAGCAAATGGTCGAGTATGGAACCAATGTGGTCGGCGGAGTGACGCCCGGCAAAGGCGGCACAAAACATGAAGGCATCGCAGTTTTCAATACGGTCGCCGACGCGGTGAAAGAGGAAGGCGCGAACGCTTCAGTGATTTACGTGCCACCGGCTTTTGCCGCCGACGCAGTCATGGAAGCGGCCGATGCGGGAATCCCGGTAGTGGTCTGCATCACCGAAGGAATTCCCACGCTCGACATGATCAAAGTCCGCGAATACCTTTCCACCAGATGGACGCGACTGATCGGACCAAACTGTCCCGGGATCATAAGTCCGGGCAAATGCAAGATTGGTATCATGCCCGGCCATATTCATCGTGAGGGGCGCGTCGGCGTAGTTTCGCGTTCGGGAACCTTGACGTATGAAGCTGTGGGACAACTGACCGCGCTGGGCCTGGGGCAATCGACGGCGATTGGAATTGGCGGCGATCCGATTGTGGGCACGACGCACGTGGATGCGCTGAGGCTCTTCCAGGCAGATTACGAAACCGACGGCATCGTGATGATTGGCGAAATCGGTGGCAGCGCGGAAGAGGAGGCGGCTGAATTTGCGAAAGCGAATGTGACGAAACCGATCGTCGCCTTTATCGCCGGACAGACGGCGCCGCCGGGACGACGCATGGGCCACGCGGGCGCAATCATTGCAGGCGGAAAGGGAACTGCGGCCGAGAAAATGGCAGCGCTGACTGAAGCAGGAATTCATGTAGTGAAGTCGCCTGCCGACATCGGATCGGCCATGAAGGACGCTTTGGGGTCGGCCGCCGCACATTAGAAACTTTCGCGAGCTGGTTCAAACGCAAATCACAATTAGTGTCGAACGAGAGAGGGCAAAGTACAGGGATGGTGGAGCAAACAGGTAATCTTACATTCGCAATGATCAAACCCGACGCGGTGCGCGCGGGCAACATCGGTGGAATAATCAAACGAATCACGGACGGCGGGTTCGCTATTCGCGCGATGAAGTTGATTCACATGACGCGCGCGCAGGCGGAAGGTTTCTACGCCGTTCATCGCGAACGGCCGTTCTTCGCCGGCTTGACGGAGTTCATGTCAGGCGATCCATGTGTAGTCCTGGTACTGGGAAAAGAGAACGCTGTTAAAGCCTGGCGCGATTTAATGGGCGCGACCGATCCGGCCAAGGCCGACGCCGGCACAATTCGCAAAGAGTTTGGCGCCTCGGTAGGCGAAAACGCGACGCACGGATCGGATTCCGATGAAAATGCCGCGATTGAAATTTCTTATTTCTTCAGCCAGGTCGAACTGGTTTAGTAAAAACGGAGGATCCCCCAATAATGAAACGTTGCCCTACCTGCACTCGCACCTATGAAGACGACGCGTTGAGCTTTTGTCTCAATGATGGTTCGCCGTTGGTGAAAGACGAACCGGTCTCTGGTTCTTTCGATCCGCCGGCGCCGGTTGCGCCACCGCCGGGCGACTGGACGACGCCGTCTGCGCCGGCCTCAAGCAGTACGCCTCTGTGGGGCAGCGTCGGATTGCCGCCGCAACAACCTGAACCGTCGTGGGGCGGCGCCTATCCGCAGGTCCAACCGGCCCCTGGCTATATGCAGAAGAAAGATCAGAACCTGGCCATTGCGTCTCTGGTTTGCGGCGTTCTGAGCTTTGTTTGCTGCAGTGTTTTCACGGGCATACCGGCGATCGTGCTGGGCCTGATGGCGATGAACAAAGAGAAGAACGACCCGGCCCGCTACGGCGGAAAGGGGATGGCGATTGGGGGCACAGTGCTGGGCGCTCTCTCGATCGTGATCCTTATTGTTTATGTGCTCATGGTTTTAGCCGGGGCAGTTCGTTAGCGAGGTTCTATGTCAATCATTACGGATGTCATCGACTCGACGCGCGCCATCATCAAAGGCATGAGCGTGACGCTGTCGTACATTCCGAAAACGAAGCAGACGGTGCAGTATCCGGAAGAACCCGTCACGGTCCAGCCACGTTATCGCGGTCAGCACCTGCTGCATGTGGACGAAAACGGGAAGGAAAAGTGTGTCGCGTGTTTTCTCTGCGCTGCCGCCTGTCCGTCCGAATGTATCTACATCGTGGCCAAGGACGATCCGCGTGTCCCGGCTGAGCGCATCGGCGTCGATGAGCGCTACGCCGAGGTTTACAACATTGATTACGGCCGCTGCATTTTCTGTGGCTACTGCGTTGAAGCCTGCCCGAAGGACGCGATTACTCACGGCTACAACTTCGAGCTTTCGGTCTACAATCGCGCTGACCTGCTGAAGAAGAAAGACGACTGGCTGATCACAAAGCAGGTGCAGTCCAAAAACTACCGCGTGGCTTCTTCGCATGAGGATGTCGACTCGGAGTATAAGGAAGTCTAGCGGCTAGAGGCTAGAGGCTAGAGACTAGAGACTAGTAAGATCTTCGTCGGATATCGATCGCCGGTCTCGTTTCTGTAGCGATTTGCGCTCAGAGCTAGTCCCAGTTCCTTTTCCCTAGCCTCTAGTCTCTAGTCTCTAGCCTCTAGTCTCTGTCTCTAGTCTCTAGCGCTAGCCAAATGTCCGTCCGTGAATTCCATTACAAATGGGAATTCGATCTCCGCTCCAGCCCGGCGGAGTTGTGGCCGTTCGTTGCCAACACCAATCGATTCAACCGCGATACGGGTGTGCCACCGGTCGAAGAGGCAGGTGAAGTCGGTGTCAATGCGCGCCGCCGTCTGCGCTTGCGCGTTTTGGGATTGATTCCGGTTGAGTGGGAAGAGCAACCGTTTGAATGGGTCAGGCCCTTTCGCTTCGGCGTGGTGCGGCGCTATCGCACCGGGCCGATGGCGGAAATGCGCGTGCTGGCCCGATTAGATGCGAAGCCAGAGGGCGGCACGCACTTAACGTTTGAAGTTTTCGCGCGGCCAAAGTCGCTGCTCGGCGTGCTGGCGATCCCGATTCAAATCGGCTTGCTCAGCAAGAGGAGTTTCGCTGCCGCATTCCGGCGTTACGATCGCATTGCGAGGCGGCCGGAAACGGTTTGGGCAGAACAGTCAGAACCGAAGTTTGCGCCCGGTGGCCGTGAGCGCTTGAACTTACTGGGCGAAAAACTGAGAGCACAGATCGCCACACCGGCGCTGGCGGACAAACTGCTGGAGACTATCGCCAAATCCGACGAATTGAGTCTGGCGCGCATTCGTCCGTTTGCGCTGGCCGACGTCTGGCAAGCATCACGTAAGGAAGTGTTGGCTGTTTGTTTGCAAGCCACCCGGATCGGTTTGCTTGATCTGCAATGGGAATTGATTTGTCCGCACTGTCGCGGCGCAGCTCAAACAGCATCATCGCTGGCCGGCGTACGCTCCGAAGTTGCCTGTGAAACCTGTAATATCGACTTCACCGTGAATTTCCATCGCTCGGTCGAATTAACTTTTCGTCCCAATGCTTCTATCCGCGAGGTTGAGACGCGATTTTTCTGCGTTGGTGGGCCAGAGGTGACGCCGCATGTGATAGCGCAGCAGTTACTGGGCGCCGGTACACAACGCGAATTGAGCGTGCCGCTGGAAACAGGCCGTTATCGCGTCCGCACCATGGGATTGCCTGGTGCGCAATATCTGGCGACGAATGAGCAGGGTAAAACGGAAGCGGCCCTGGTGGCTTGTCCCGAAGGCTGGCCGTCCGATGAACTGGAACTGGCTCTGCAGCCGGCCATCAAACTTGAAAACCAAACAGCCGGCGAACAACTATTCATTTTGGAGCGAATGGCGTGGAGTGATCAGGCGGCCACCGCGGCTGAAGTAACAGCGCTGCAGGTCTTCCGCGATCTGTTTGCCAATGAAGCGCTACGTCCCGGCGACCAGATTTCCGTCGGCAGCCTCACGGTTCTGTTTACCGATTTGCGAAACTCCACTCGGATGTATCGAGCTATCGGAGACGCCACCGCATTTGGTCACGTGATGAATCACTTCGATGTGTTGAAGCAGGCCATCGCAGCAGAGGACGGGGCGGTCGTAAAAACAATCGGCGATGCGGTCATGGCCGTTTTCCGCCGGCCGGCTTCCGCTCTGCGCGCGATGTTGGCGGCACAGCAGGAATTGGCCTCGCCCACTTCAGGAGGGCAACCGCTGACCTTGAAAGCCGGACTGCACAGTGGGCCATGCATCGCGGTGACGCTGAACGATCGACTCGATTATTTTGGTTCAACGGTAAACCTGGCGGCGCGGCTGGAGGGACTTTCCACGGGCGATGATGTCATTATCTCTGCGGACGTGCGAACAGACCCGGAAGTTGAAGAGTTGCTGCGGAATCCGGCAAATCGCTTGAGCGCCAGCCGGTTCGAGATGAAGCTCAAAGGCTTCGACGAAGAGTGTTTTGAATTGTGGCGCGTCGCGCCGACCGTTTGAGTGATGGTTTGCGGAAGTATCCATGCTATTCACGGTTCAGACATAACCGCGTGCCTAAACAAATTCAGAGCCGCTCGCGATAGCGAGCGGTTTAGAACCGCTTGCTACCGCAAGCGGCTCTGTGCCCTGATTTGTAACGCAAACTGTTGGTTGCGACTTGTTTAGGCATGTTGTCAACCAGGGAGCTAATCAATCTCAGCCCGGTCGCTGTTAGAAGTGCGTATTCAATCTGCGTTCTTACGATCAGTTCACAGAGCCGCTTGCGGTAGCAAGCGGTTCTCGCTATCGCGAGCGGCTCTGAATTTGTTTACCGAGACCTGTCCTACAAAGTTAAATAAATGTCGTTAATTGAAACCAATGACGTTTCCAGGATCTATCCGATGGGCACGACTCGCGTGGTCGCCCTGGATAGCGTCTCGATGTCCGTAGCGGAAGGCGAGTTTGTCGCGATTCAGGGAACGTCAGGCTCGGGCAAATCAACTTTGCTTAATCTGCTGGGCGGGCTTGATCGGCCCAGCAGCGGTGAGGTGTTGTTTGATTCGAAGTCGCTGGCCCCGCTCGGCAAAAAACAGATGGCCCAATATCGCTGTCACTCGGTCGGGATGATTTTCCAAAACTTCAATTTGATTAGCACGATGAGCGCAGCCGAAAATGTGCGGCTGGCTCTTGCCTTCGGCGGCCTGCGGGGCGCGGAGCGGCGCCAGCGCGGGCACGAGTTACTGGAAAGAGTTGGTTTGGCCGATCGCATGGACCACCGGCCCACTGAACTCTCCGGCGGCGAGCAGCAGCGGGTGGCAATCGCCCGCGCGCTCGCGAACCGGCCGCGGCTTCTGCTTGCGGACGAGCCCACGGGAAACTTAGACTCGACCCGCGCCCACGAGCTTTTGGAGTTATTGCGCGGCATGGTCGAGACTGACTCGCTGACAGTCCTGCTGGTGACACACGATCGCGAGTTGGCAGCCAGTTTTGCTGATCGAATTATTCTGATGAAAGATGGCAAGGTGGTGGAAGGCACGTAAGGCTTGCGCGACCCTGTCGGCATCTGCGAAAACATACGCCCCGAATTCAAAGTTCCCAATTCCAGATCGTATTTATTGAGAGGTAGACATGGCTAGAAATGGTCCCCCCGAAATGACGCTGGAAGCGTTACGGTCAGTGCCGCTGTTTGCCAGCCTTGATGATCAGGCTGCACGCGAGTTGCGCAACTTGCTCAAGGTACGCGACGCCAAAAACGGCACAGTCCTCTTTCGTTCCGGCGATTCCGGCGACGCGATGTACTTGATCGATACCGGGCGCGTACGCATCAGTGTGCGCGACGAAGACAAGGAAGAAGTGACGTTGGCGGAGTTAGCCGGCGGCGACTTCTTCGGTGAAATGGCGCTAATCGATGGCAAGCAGCGTTCGGCCGATGCGCGCGTCATCGAGGACGCGCGTTTGGCGGTGCTGGATCGCATCAAGTTTCTTTCTTTCGTGCGCAGCAATCCTGATGTGGCGCTGGAAATGTTAAGCGCGGTTACGGACCGCCTGCGACGCACGGACGATCTCTTGCGGCGCAGGGTTTCGCGCAACGTTAACGAAGAACAGGCAGCGCGGCTGACGATGGCTGATCGGGCGGCGGATTTGCTGGCGGAGTTTGGTGGTAGTTGGAAGTTCATCCTGACGTCAGTGGGCCTGATACTTTTCTGGATCGGTTTGAATTCCTACATCCTGGTAAAGCGTTTCGATCCGCTTCCTTTTCAAATGTTGAATCTGGTGCTGGCGGTGATTGCCGGGCTGCAGGCGCCGATTATCATGATGTCGCAAAACCGGCAGGGCCAAAAGGACCGCCTGCGTGCGGATTTGGATTTCCAGGTGAACCTGAAAAACGAATTATCGCTGGCTGAGGTCCTGCGCCGGCTCGATGTGTTGGAGAGCGAGCGACTGCCCAGATTGTTTGAAGAGCAGAATGCGAGATTGGGGACGAGGGAAGTGCAAAGTCCAAGGTCCAACGTCCAAAGCCCGGGCGCCTAGCGTCAGAACCGCCTGCGGTAGCGGACTTTTCGATTGCAGATTGCGGATTGCAGATTGCGGATTGAAAGAAGCAGGGGCAAGTCGGCTTGAAATCCGCATTCCGAAATCCGCAATCTGCAATCGGGGGGCCCGCCCGCTACCGCAGGCGGTTCTGACAAGTCGTCGGGACGCACGCTTGACCGCGATAAGATTTGAGACTTGAGACTTGAGGCTTTAGATTTGAGACTTGAGACTTGAAACTTAAATATGATTCACGCGCTATTTTTCGATCTCAACGGCGTCATCATAGATGACGAGCCGATTCATCTCGAGGCGTACCGCGAGGCGTTGCAAGGCGTCGGCATCGATCTGACTGACGAAGACTATTTCGCTTCGCTCGGGATGGACGATCCGACGTTTGTCCGCGCGGCCTTCGGGCGGGCGGGCCGTCCGTTGGATGACGAAACGATGCAGGCGGTAATTGCTCGCGAAGCTGAATTGCATCTAACCAGGATCAAGGATGAACTGCCCCTGGCGTCCGGCATAGTGAACTTTCTGAAGATCGCCGCGCGGAGTTTTCAACTAGGCGTGGTGAGCATGGCTGAGCGTGTGGAAGTTGATTACGTGTTGGAACACGCGGCGGTTGCGGGGCTTTTTACGGTCATCATCAGCGCGGAAGATGTTTCGGCATGCAAACCCGATCCGGCCTGCTATGAACTGGCGCTGTCACGTTTGAATCAGATTCGGCGTGAGCGGCGGCAACTGCCGCTGCTGGCAAATGAATGTTTGGTGGTTGAGGATTCACCACCGGGAATCGCATCGGGACGCGCTGCGGGGATGCGCACGATCGGCGTAACCAACACCGTGGCTGAGGCGGCGTTACGCGCCGCGGGCGCGGACGTTGTCACCGCGAACATGGGCGACTGGGGCGTGGACGCCGTGCATCATCTGTTTTCTTAGTGGCAAGTTTCTTAGTGGCAGGGAATTCCCCGGACTGTATCCGTATGTCTTACTTCGACATCCTGCATCTTTCGCTGCGCAACTTGCGCGAGGCAAAACTGCGCGCCCTTTTAACTTCCATGGGCGTGATTGTGGGGGTCGCGGTAATTGTGACCATGATGTCGTTTGGCCTGGGTTTGCAGCGCAACCTCCTGTCGCGATTCAAGGCGCTCGATCTGTTTAATGAAATTCGGGTTTTTGGCCGCGGGCTTAGCAGTTTGGCTTCGGCGGGAATGGATAAGGCGGGCTTGGAATCAGGCGAACGCCGTGGCCCCGGCAACAGGCCGGACAAGACGCCTACGAGAATCCTGGACGACGCGGCGATTGCTGAGATTGCCAGGATTCCGGGCGTGGCCTACGTGGAGCCAACCGTCAATTTCCCTGCCTACGTTCGTACAAACGGCCGCGTGCTGACGGAATTCGTAGCGGGGGCGAGCGTTCCCAACTCGAGCTCACGTTTTCAAAGTCTCAGCTCCGGCAAGATGATCGATTCTGCGTCCGCGGACGAAGCGGTCGTGAATGAAAGATTCACGGAGCGGTTTGGTTTCGCCAAACCCGCAGATGCCGTGGGCCAGACCATAGAATTCCTGGCGCCGCCTAAGGAAAAAAGGGATGAAGACGATGGCGCCACTTTCTTTGGACTGCCGATGCCGCAGGAAGCCGCGGGGCCGGACGGCAATGCGTTGGCGGCTAAAACATTTCGCATCGCCGGTGTGCTGAGCGTTGAAATAAAAGAGGGCGCTGGCCAGGGCGGTCTGCGCGGCCTAATGCCTGACGCCGGCATCTACATTCCCTCAGGGACGGCCCGGGCCTGGGCGTTGGAAAATCGTGGGCCCATGAAAGAGGTGGCCCTCGCCCTGGCTCGCGAAAAAGGCACGCTCAATCAGAATGAAATCGAGGGATACGACTCCGCAGTAATCCGCGTGACAAATCCCGCTGCGCTGAGCGACGTGAGAAAGCAGTTGACCCAAAGCGGTTTTGGCAGCTTTTCCATCGTGGACCAACTTGAGCAAATAAAAACGGTTTTTCTGATTATTGACTCTGCACTCGGTTTGCTGGGCGGAATTTCTTTACTGGTGGCTTCGTTCGGAATTGCAAACACGATGATCATGTCCATCCTGGAACGCACGCGGGAAATCGGCATCATGAAAGCGATCGGCGCTGAAGACCGTCATATCAAAATGATATTTTTTGTGGAGGCCGCGATCATCGGCGTGACGGGTGGGGTAATCGGATCGCTCGCTGCCTGGGGCATTGACGCGGTGGCGAACCGCCTGGCTTACCGCTTTATCCTGAAGCCACAGGGAGCGTCGTTCGTAGACTTCTTCGCCCTGCCGCCTTACCTCTGGCTGGGGGCGATCATCTTCGCCTTAACAATTTCGATCATGGCTGCTCTGTATCCGGCGGCGCGGGCTGCGCGCATCGATCCCGTCAGGGCCTTGCGGCATGACTAAACGGATTAGTGTGCGGATTGATTGTTGGGGGCGTCCCTCCGTGGGCGCCCCTGCTTGTCAACAGGCTAGTGGGACAGCGTCCGCTCAATGCGCCGATCGGGAACCAGCCACATAATCGCAATTAGCACATAGAGAACGCAGGCCAGCCATGATCTGACAAAGGCCAGCGGGATTGCCAGCGCACAAATCAGTATCGAAACTTTGCCCTTAAAGTCCCTTCCCAGCGCTACGCCCAGCGGGGAGTCCTTGCCGTGAAGTGCCACCAGTCGCTTAGCGAGGATGAAATATGCGATCGCAGAAAACAACAGCACCGCGCCGTAGAGGGCGGCCGGCCACGCGGAGAAATGGTTTTCACCCATCCAGTTGGTGACAAAGGGAATCAGCGACAACCAGAAGAGCAGATGTAAATTGGCCCAGAGGATCGACCCGCTCACGTGCTGCGTTGCCTGCAGCAAGTGATGATGATTGCTCCAGTAGATACCCAGAAATACGAAGCTCAGAACGTAGCTGAGAAAGATTGGCACCAGGGGACGAAGGGCTGCCAACTCGACCCCGTGCGGTGGGCGCATTTCCAGCACCATGATGGTAATGATCACGGCGAAGACCCCGTCACTGAAAGCTTCCATGCGACTTCTGTTCATTGTGTGAAAGGAAAAGAGTCTTGCAAACACCTGCAATCAGAAGGGCGGTTTACCCACGCGGTGAATGCCATTCATGCGACGCGGGCAAGCCGCCCTCCCCAACTGCAAGTAGTTGAGACTTGACTATTCAGTCGGTGGTGGTGGAGCTACCGCTTTGGCTGCCCGTTTCTTTGGCCTCGGTCGTGGCGGAGGTTCCGGCTTCGGATTCCAGAAGGCCGGATCGCCTGCTGCCATCTCCTTTGGTACATAGCTCATGCGCGGCGCAAACATGTAAGTGGCTGTTTCGCTGCTGATGATGGCTTCGCCGGCTGCCTTGTCAGCATCCTTTCGTTGATCATCGCCCATCGCCGCCCGCACCCTCATGCCGATGGGATCATCCATCTCTGCCAACGATCTCAGTGGTCTGAAAGCCATGTACGTGCCGCCCGGGGCGCCGGAAAGCACTTGGAAAACGGCGATATGAAGATTGTCGGCCTTGGCCTTCTGCCGGGCGACGTTCACCAGTTTCTGAACGTAGTCCGAGTATTGCGCATCATGACCCGGACGTACGCGAATCGTCGTAATTGCGAAGTAGCGCATCTTGGGGATGTCCACGCCGGGATTAAAACTCAGTTCCGACCGGTAGGTCAGCAACATGTCGCGCATCGCGGAATGGAGATCGGGCGCTTCTTTCTCCAGCCAAGCGAGTTGTGCCTTCACTGGGCCGCTAGCGCCGGCCATCTTTTTCTCCGTGTCAGCGAAGACGTTTTCGACTTCCGCGAAAGAATCGCAAGGGGTGACATAGAGCACTTCGTTTTCATTTCCGGCCACCGGCACCATTGCTATGCGGTAGTTACGGGTCTGCAGTTTATTGAAGATGCCCACAAACGCCGCCGAATGTCTGTTGTGGGCGGGCATCATCCCCGGCTTGATTTCTTCGCGTGTGATCGCCAGAACCTTAGGCGGACCCTCACCATTCTGTGCAAGTGCCGAGGCGAAAGCGGAAATCAGAACTAACGCAGCAAGTAACAGGAGAGACTTTTTCATCGTAGCAACCTCCGAGAAAAATGAATTGAAATGGAAGAGCGTTCAAAGCCGTTAGAAGGCTTCGTGAAAAGGCGGAAAGCGTCAAGCGCGCGGACAATATGATGAATCGAGCGCGAAGTCAATCAGGTTATTTGGATTGGGGGTGCCCTTAATCAGCAGAATCAGCCGCTCGCGGTAGCAAGCGGTTTTAGACCGCTCGCTACCGCGAGCGGCTCCGTTGCCGGGCAACGTGAACACATGAATTTGGCACGCCCTCGGTTTTGAACGGGCCGGAAGGAACTGGCTGATTAGCCGGTGAGTGGTTTCCCGCATTGATTGCAAAAACGTGCTGCGGAGTCTCGCTGCACTGCGCCACAGCCTCGGCAAGTTAAGCCTACGCGCATGTTCGCACCGCAAGCGGAACAGAATGTCGAGCCCGCGCTACCGGCAGCGCCGCAAGTGCCGCAACGGCCCGGCAACGGAGGCACGTAGCCGCCCGCCTTGCGTGCGATGTGAGATTCGATTATTTTCCAAGCGTCGTTAGTTAATTTGTGTTGCCAGTAAGCGCCCAAAGCGGGCACGGCTACAAGCAATCCTCCGGTGAGGATGAGGGCGACCGCGGCTACTGCTGCTTTGTCAGCCCACTTTTGCATTCCCAGTTCAACCCTGGTGCCTCCGACCTCGGGAGTAATCCTGATCGTCAGCGCTGCGGACAACCCGGTAAGTTCGCGCCAGGTGTTTGACTTGCGGGCCTGCAGGATTGCGGTGGAAGAAACATTCATTGTCTGGACTTCAAATTCCTGGTCGAACAGCGAGCGCAATTCGGTAATCAGCCTGATCACGTCCGCCTCGACCCCTGGGTAATAGCGACTATCCATTGATGATGCGTTTCCTTTCCAGCCGGCAAGTTGCTCTGTTCTACGAAAAAACAACAAACATTGTTCTGTAATCATGTCGCGCAAGCTGGATGCTTGCGCCGCAATTTAATCTGGCTCGACCAATTCCACGGAGAAACAAATTGAAGAAAATCAGGCGCCTGGCTTCAACTCTTATGATCGTGGGCCTTGTGTGTTCGCCGCTGATGAGGCAATCAGTCTTTTCCCAAAGCGAGCCGGAAACTGTGTCGCTGACCGGATACACTGCCGCAGATTCGTTGGCTGAGCGTCGTTGGGAAATCCAGTTCAGCGGTGTTCCCGCAGCCGCTGCCGCGCGCGAACACTTGCGCCGGCTGACCGCGCAACCGCACGTTGCCGGCACGCCGGAGGACAATGCCACGGCCGTTTATGTCCGCGACCAAATGCGCAGCTTTGGTCTTGTTTCCGATCTGAAGGAGTACCAGGTGCTTCTGCCGTACCCGCGGCGTCCCTCGATTGTGGAAATGATCGCACCGCGGCGACAACGTTTGCGATCGCAGGAGCCGGTCATCGCGGAAGATCCGTCCTCGTCCAACCCAAAGATTATTCCGCTCTTCAACGGCTACGGCGCGAGCGGTGATGTGACGGCCCAGGTGGTCTATGTCAACTATGGATTGCCGGGTGATTATGAAGCTCTCAAAAAAGTCGGCGTCGATGTGAAGGGCAAGATTGCGATCGCTCGCTATGGCAATTCTTTTCGCGGCGTGAAAGCCAAAGTGGCCCAGGATAATGGCGCCGTTGCACTGATCATCTATTCAGATCCGGCGGATGATGGCTACGCGCAGGGTGATGTATTTCCGAAAGGACCCATGCGGCCCGAGGGCTCGGCCCAACGCGGTTCGGTGCAGTTTCTTTTTATCTATCCGGGAGATCCTTTGACCCCCGGTGTGCCGGCCGTGCCGGGCACCCAGCGGCTGAGCCAGTCCGAAGTTGCCAACATGCCGCGGATTCCGGTGCAACCCATGTCATACGGCGACGCTCGTCTACTGCTGCAACCGATGCGTGGTCCATTGCGGCCGAAAGGCTTTCAGGGTGGATTGCCGTTCGCCTACCACGTGGGTGGGACCGACGATGTGCGTCTGCACCTAAAGACTGATATTGAATTCGTCACTCGGACCATTTGGAACGTAATCACACGGATCGATGGCGATGAAGAAAAAGATCGCTGGGTCGTTTTGGGAAACCACCGGGACGCCTGGACCTTCGGCGCGGTCGATCCAAACAGTGGCACAACAGCGATGCTGGAAGCGGCGCGCGGCTGGGGCCAACTGGTCAAGTCAGGCTGGAAGCCGCGTCGGACGATACTGCTTTGTAGTTGGGATGGCGAAGAACAGGGCCTGATCGGTTCTACCGAATGGGCGGAGGAGAATGGTCCTGAGTTAAAGGAAAAGGCAGTTGCTTATCTAAACATGGATTCGGCGGTTTCCGGTTCAAACTTTGGCGCGTCGTCAGTGCCGTCGCTCTGGAAGCTTATTCGCTCGGTTACTCGTGATGTGCGCGATCCGAAAACGCGCAAAACCGTCTATCAGGTGTGGAAAGAACGTGCGCGGGCAAACCTGCCGGCCGCGGAACTAACGGATCCTGTCACCGGGGTTGACACACCCATTGCGGAAGCACGCATAGCCGCGTTGGGTTCAGGTTCCGATTTCACACCGTTCCTGCAACACCTCGGTGTGCCGGCGATGGATCTCGGCTTCGGCGGTGACTACGGCGTTTACCATTCCGCCTACGATAGTTTTTATTGGATGTCGCGCTTTGGCGATCCGACCTTTGAGTACCACGTCACGGCCGCTCGGGTGCTCGGCATTATGGCCATGCGCCTGGCAGATGCGAGTGGCTTGCCACTTGATTACACCGATTACGCAGCGGAGCTGAATGACTTTCTGAAAGAAACTTCGAGGATGGCGGTGAAAGCAAAACTGACCGATTCGTTTGAAGGCAAAGCGATCCAGGAAGCGATTGACGATCTGGCCCAGGAAGCCTTGCGCATTGAGAAAAGACGAAACGAGACAATAACGGAGATAGAGAAGACTCGGGTCGAAGCGAATAACTCATATCCGCGTGCCCTTGCCAGGCTGCGACGGATCAACGATGCACTGATGGGAGCAGAGCGCGCGCTGATCGACGACCGCGGCTTGCGCGGCAGAAGCTGGTACAAGCATCAGGTCTACGCGCCGGGCTACTACACGGGGTACGCTGCGTTGCCGCTGCCAGATCTACGCCAGGCAATCGAAGATCACAACAGTGTGAATGCCGGCGAAGCTGCGCAACGAATCGCCGAAGCCATCAGGCGTGCCACGGAGGTGCTGCGACGCGGACGGGAGTGAGGGGCAGGGAAGGGGGCAGGGGCAGACGGCGAAGCTCGAACTCGAAACTCGAAACCCGAAACTCGAAACTTGAGGGCCCGCTTTACCATTTATCGATTTCCCTTTACGATTCTCCCCAGTTGCTCCCGTAGCTCAGTTGCATAGAGCGTCCGCCTCCTAAGCGGAAGGTCGCGCGTTGGAATCGCGCCGGGGGCACCATACTTCGCTTTACGTTGCTGATAGTACTTTGCCGCCCCTATTGGCAAATCAATTCACGGATGCCGGTCTTCTGTGATCCTGCGGTGACCTCTCATCTCCCGTTTGAGAAAGGCTTGATCATGATGTGGGTGCAGTTTGCCAGAACATTTTTGCGACTGGGGTTAGTCCTGGTTATTGCTTCATCGATCTGCGGGCAGGAACGCCCGAAAAGACCTGGCGATGTTACGCCCGCTCAGGCGGAAACCCAGGACGTGAGCCCCGATGATGTGGTGCGGATTTCTACCAACCTGGTGCAGTTCGATGCGGTCGTGACCGATCGCAAGGGTCACTCCGTCACGAACCTGCGGCCGGAAGATTTTCAACTGCGGGTCAACGGCAAACTACAACCGATCGAGTTCTTCTCATTTGTGACCCTCAAGGGTGAAGGATCGCCGATGCCTTTACCGGTGGCCACGAAAAAGGGAATGCCGCCGCCGCCAAACATGCGAGCGAATCAGGTTGGGCGCACATTCGCGCTGGTGCTCGACGATGCGTTTATGTCTAAGGCGAGCGTTAATACCGGCCGCAAACTCCTGCGCAAATTCGTCGATGAAATGCAGCCGAATGATGTGGCCGCGATCATTTCGACGTTCAGCGGCACGGGGACGCTGCAACAATTTACTGCCGACAAACGTCAGTTGTACGCCACCATCGATCGTCTGCATTGGCGCCCCAATCGCAAAGAAGAAACGCTGCCAACAGGAACCTCCTCGACGAGCACGGACGACTCAGCCATGCAGATGGCAAACATCCAGACTGAAACAGACGCATACAACCGCTCCTTAAGTGCAGGCAGTTTTTTCAGTACGGTGGGCTATGTCACGCGCGGGCTGCGCGATTTGCCGGGACGTAAATCGATTGTGATTCTTTCTGACGGGCTTGACCTTAACGCTGGTGAGTTGCAGGACCGGATGCGATTATTGGTAGAAAAAGCCAATCGCGCATCCGCCGTGATTTACACCATTCATCTGCTTGGTCTGGACACTTTATGGTTCGACGCTGCAGAAAAACCTGAGACGCGACGTACGGGCTTTGTGTTTGATGCGAAGCGCGGGCCGATGTCCCGCCGGCGCGAGGAGTTCTATGCCGGCCAGGCCGGATTGATCGCGATGGCCGAACGGACCGGCGGCTTCAACGTGCGCAACACTAACGGATTCCCGGAAGCGATGCAGCGCGTCAGCGAGGACCAGAGCGGGTACTACCTAATCGGCTATCGGCCCGACGAGGCGACTTTTGATCCGCGACGCGGCCCGCAGCATTTCAATTCATTGAAGGTAACGCTTAAGGGCCATGACGATCTGCAATTGAGATCGCGTAATGGGTTCCTTGGGGTGGAGGAAAAGCGAAGTGCACCTGCGAAACGCAGCGCGTCGCAACAACTGATCGCTGCGCTGCAGTCGCCGGCGGGGACCGATGGAATTCGGCTGCGTCTAACCTCGCTGTTTACCAACGAGCCGCGCAGCGGTTCGAGTATGCGCTCGCTTCTTCACCTGGACGCGCGCGATCTGACCTTTTCCCAGAAAGATGGCGGAGACTGGTTGGCTAACATCGACGTTGTCGCCGTGACTATGGGAATTGACGGAGCGATGGCCAGTGAAGTCACAAAGAACCAGACCATCCGTGTGAGTGAGAGCAAGTATCAACAGTTCCTGCAGGACGGATTGATATATGAAATGGACTTGCCGGTGAAAAAAGCTGGCGGTTATGAGCTCCGGATTGCGGTCCGTGACGCGGAGACAGGGAAGCTTGGCTCCGCGCGCGAGTTTGTGGAAGTTCCGAATCTTGAGAATAACTCACTGGCACTATCGGGGCTGGTTGTGAGCGGCCGTGAATTGAATCAGACCAACAAGACATCGCAGTCCACTGACGATCTCACCACCGCCTATGGCCCGGCAGTGCGCCGGTTTCATCGCGGTATGATGCTGGACTACGGGCTCGTAATCTATAACGCGACGGCGGTGCCCGGAAAGGGTTTGCCGGTCCTGACAACCGAGACACACCTTTATCGGGACGGCCAGGAAATCCTGGTGGGGAAACCGCAAAGCGTGTCTGCACAGCAACAGCGCGATCTCCGGAGAATTACCACGGGCGGAAGCGTAAAACTCGACGAAAGGCTTCAGCCAGGTTGGTACAGTTTCGAAGTGGTCGTAACTGATGCTCTGGCGAATAAGGGGCGCACTGCGAGCCGTTGGGTGGATTTCGAGATTGTCCAATGATGCGTGCGTTGGCTTACTCCGCCATGAACTTGACCTCCAAACAAAGCTCTAAAGAGCCGCAGGAAAAGCTTTGACAAACAATGGCAAATGCTGTTAAATGCCGTCGCCGTTTTGATAACGGCATGTTCTTTACATAGATGGTTGCACACGATAAAGGCAAACCTGCCGTGAGGCAGGGACGCAAAGCCGTGAATCTCTGGAATGCCTATCGAGGCCTTACCGAGAGAGATTGTCTGGTTGCCGAAGGCGATCTGAGATTAGCCAGGACTTCAGCCGCGTCCCTCTCTCGCTGGAAATCTTTGAAGTCACGGCAGGAATCAATTCACGCGTTAGCCCGGTTCGTATGATTCCATCTCGTCCTCATCTCCTTTCCGCTTCCAAATCACCAAACAAACTTAACGGCCCTTAGTCAGGAGAAAACCTGCAGCCCGAAGTGCGTCTGCTGTCCAGATGCGCCTTTCCGGTTGTTTGTGCAGTTCCGTCTCGCGGCCAATCCGCGCGCGTTTCCCAATGCGCGCCGGAGTTAGACCGATCCACAGCTATGCGGATCGATACCACCCAGATACCTCGCGGTTCGGCGCGAGAGTTTTCCCCCACTTGAAAGCAAAGGAGAAACTCATGAACAAGAGATTACTCATAGCCGGTTTGGCGATACTGGTTTTCACTTCGGTGAACGCTTCCCGCGCCGACGCACAGTCTTGTCCCAATCAGGAAAGTTACGGTGTGCGTCCGTCTCGATCGATTGATAAGAGCCTGCAATCGCGCATTGAAGTTACGTATTTCAATACCAAAGACGCCAACGCGTTTATTTCTGAAGCTGCCGGATTCGGCCGCAGTTCCAGCTATACGCGGCTGAACAGCGAGCAATTCGTGGCGAAGATGCGTGGCCTGGTCGGCGCCGGCGTCGCGAGCATAAGGAAACAACAGTCGGCCGCGCCCTACCTTAATCAGATCGCCGAACTAAATTTGGAACGCGAATCAGCCAACAACAGCGCTCGGCTGACGAAAGCGATCTGGTCGCCAAATGATCCTGCTTTCCTTTCCGGTTTGGATCGGGAAACAGAAATCATGGTGTCCCGTGCCTCCTCGGTGGATGGGCCATACTACCGGCTGAGTGTCTTGTCATGGTTCGTCGACGTGAACGCTCGCGGCGGCCACAAGGTGATTGATTACGATGCGAGTGTTCTGTTGCTGCCGGGCGAAACCGCTGTCTTCAAGTTAGTCAGTGATGACGAAGCGAAACGCAGCAATGGCGGCCGCAACTACATTGCCGTGACCATGCGGTCGGTCGATGGCGCTACGGTGGCTCGGCTTGATCGGGCTAACTGAACGTTCTGCATAACACCAATTAATCAGGAGTCGTCGGATGATGAAGCTGGTGCTTTACATTCTTGTGGGTGGACTTTGCCTCGGGAGCCTTTCAACCGGAATGCCGGTGATCTCAAGCGCCAAAGAGATCACCGGTCCGGTGGCCAGCAGAACGCATGTCATGCCCAAGCAATGTCAGTATGGCAAGACTGCGGCAACGGCTCGTAGTTGGCGATGGAAATCCGGGACACTAGTGGAAATCGAATACGCGCAGAACGACTTCACGGTCCCGGAAACAGCAGCACTGTCACGCGCGGTGGATAACTGGAACGCCGCCCTGGCAGAGACTGAATCGCGAGTTGAATTCATTCAAAGAGTGGATGGCGAGTTCCTGGCCGGGAGCGGCGCCGGCATTATCGTTCGGCGCGGCGAACCGGTAGTTCATGGGCGAGTTGGTGAGCTCACGTTCCATTCTTATTCAAACGGCAAAGTCAGGCTGGCGCTAACGATCAATCCAGTGGTGACAGACCTTGAGGCGCTGACAAGCTTGATGACGCACGAGCTCGGACATTCGCTTGGTTTGGCCGATTGCTATGAATGTCGTCGCGGCACGACGGCGATGTCGGCCTTCAAGAGTAAGAACAAGGGCAACGACGTCTTCCAACCGAGCGAATGCGATCGTTACGTCGTGGCTACGGTCTACGAAAAATCCAGCGAGCTTGCCGACAGCGCGGCAGAGGTCGAGCACTGATTTCCTAAAGACAACAGGTACGGAAAAAGGGGGACCGGTGAAGACCTGTCCCCCTTTTCAGTTATGGAATGCGTCAATGCTTCGCGTCAGTTCGGATATCTGATCCTGACACTGAAGCTGCCGCTGTTGTCGCTGTAATTGTCATCGTTGACCAGCAGGAAGAGTCTGCCATCTGCCGGCGCCGTGAATGTCAATTGGTTGCCGACCAGGAACGGCTGGCTATTCTGACCGTTCGATAGGAACAGCACACCAATCAAGGCGCCCACTCCAGCGGTCGGCACCGGTCGCAAATTCGTACCCAGGAAGCCGGAAGCACCTGATGACCGCCCGCCATCGGGAGGAACTTCACCGGCACGGCGGCCGGCAATGATCGTTCCCGTCGCTGTGATGGTGACTTGATCGCCAGTTCGCAGCTCGATTCCTGTGTCGACTCCACGCTGCAGATTTGCCGGTACATCGATCACTTTCTCGAGCGTCCGGTTATCGCGATTTCGGGGAAAGTCGCCTCCGCCCGACCGCGTCCGCGCCCTGGTGGACGCCGGCCCTGATTCGCCGGGAAATCCGAAAGGATCGTAACTATTGTCGTTCGCATTGCGATTCTCATCCGCCCTGGCCATCGCGGACAGGTCGAGTTCTTTACTGATGCGAACGCTGTAGCTTCCGCGAGCGTCCTGATAGGAACCCCGGTTCACGGTCAGGAAAAGGCGGCCATCGCGTTCGGCGACAAAGTCTCGATTGGCGCCCAACTCAATAACCGGCGAGTCGTAATCGTTCCCAATCACGCCGATCAGTTCACCTTCCGCCACGCGAGGCAGCGGCGAACTGGGATCGGTGGTGCTCGAGCCTGCGGGTGTAATCCTGGTGCGGTTCACATAGATTGTGCCCGAAGCCTCGGATCTAATTCGCTCGCCCCGCCTTACATCAATGCCGCTATCAATCCAGTTGGGACCAAGTGATACATCCACTGTGCGCGTTTGATATCTGGCGTCGTCGATCGAGCGGCCGTCAATTTCAAGACGGTCAATATCGCGCGGTCGCAGGAAAATCACGTCACCTTCGCGGACGACGCGCGTGGCCGCTGCTGCGCCGGTTTGATTTCGGTTGGTCCCCGGATTCACGGGTAACGTTGCGGCCGCATTCAAACGCACCGCAAACCGTCCATTGATAAAGCCCAGCACGGTCCCGCGCAGAGAAGTGCCATTTCGCAGCACGATGGTGTCCGCGGCGGCAAAACTCGCCGTCACAAGAACCAGCAGCAAAGCCAAAATGATTTTTTTCATATAGTCATCCTTCCTTTAATCGCCAGGGGTGGACGATCATTCTTAAGAATCCACAGGGCAATGGTTTCCGGGGGGTGACCCTTCGGGAGAGTAAACGTGCGGTATTGATTGGATCCCGATGAGGATATAGCAAAGACAAATAGGTAGCAAGTTGCCGCGTAACGGTTATGTTTCATTTTGATTGCGCCAGAATTGGTTGAGTTGTTGACTCTCGCGCGCCATGAACCGCGCTCCGCGCTGTCGTATAATGAATAGCGATTTTGCAGACGGGGCCCGTCGGTTCATCAACGTATGAATACCTGGATAAGACTGATCAGTTGTATCTCGATCGTCGGTTTGCTGGCGATTATCTCGACGCATCGAGATGGTGCTGCCCATCCACCAATGGGTGCCGTTCCCTCTGCCTCGCAGAACGCAAACACGTCCAGTCAGTTTATTCCAGGCGAATTACTCGTCAAACGTAGTGAACTGGTGAGTTCAAGAACCTCGCGGCTGGCAATCGAAGAAATGGGCGGGGAAGTGACACAGGAGTTTCCGTTCGTCAGTTGGCAGAAAGTTAAGTTGCCGCCGGGCCAAACCGTGTGGGACGCAATTAGCCGTTATCGATCGATGCCGGGCGTGGAACGGGTGCAGCCGAACTACATCTACAAAACGCTCGCCACCACCAACGACCCGCGGCTGCCAGACCTTTATGGCCTAAACAAGATTCAAGCGCCGAACGCCTGGGACAGGTCGCCTGGAAGTGCCAAGGTCGTGGTGGCCGTGATTGATACCGGAATCTTGTATACGCACGAGGACCTTGCCGCCAACATGTGGCGCAATCCCGGTGAGACAGGGTTGGACTACAACGGCCTGAATCGTTCCACTAATGGCGTTGACGATGATCGCGATGGATATGTCGATGATGTCTTCGGCGTGGATACGATCAACCACGATTCCGATCCGGTTGACGATTACGGTCACGGCACGCACGTCGCCGGGACCATCGGAGCGGTCGGAAATAACAGCACCGGCATCGTGGGTGTTAATTGGAACGTGCGCATCATGACGATCAAAACGCACGACCTTTTTGGTAACGGCAGTTCGGCCAGTGTGGTTGAGGGATTCCAATACGCCGCCATGATGAGAAAGCGTGGCGTCAACGTTCGTGTAACGAACAACAGTTGGGGCGGCGCGCCGGAAGCGCCGGCTTATGATCAAGCTTTGAAGGACGCCATTGATGCCGCAGGTGACGCGGGCATCCTGAATATTTGCGCTGCGGGAAACGGCGCGAGTGACAACGACGCGGATCCTTTTTATCCGGCGACCTATGATTCACCGAGTATCATCGCCGTCGCTGCTTCCGACCCTGGCGACAACCCCGCGTCCTTTTCCAGTTTTGGACATACCACCGTTGATTTGGCGGCGCCGGGCGTCGGAATCCTCAGCACTTACGGAACCAGTACCACAGAATATCGCACGCTGAACGGCACCTCGATGGCGACCCCGCATGTATCGGGTGCGGCTGCGTTGTTAAGTGCTTATCGCGGCTCGCTCTCATCCGCCGAGCTGAAGACGGCGATCCTTAGCACGGTTGATGCCTTGCCTCAATGGTCGGGACTGACCGTAACCGGGGGACGGTTGAATGTCGATCGCGCCGAGCTGAGCTTGCCGAATAACAACGCGCTGGACGACGCGCAGTTTTTCGTCAACCAACAGTATCTGGATTTTCTTAATCGTCAGGCTGATCCTGGCGGACTCGCTTATTGGACAAATGAAATTACCAAGTGCGGCGCCGACCTGGCCTGCGTGAATCGACGGCGGATCGAAGTGGCTGCATCATTTTTCATCGAGCAGGAATTCCAGGAGACCGGCTTCTTCATCTACCGCTTGCAGAAGGCGAGTTTTGGTAGTCAACCAACGTTTTCTGAGTTCATGCCGGATCGCAACGCTGTCATCGGAGGCGCAAATCTGGCAGCCGCGCGACAGGCACTGGTCAACGATTGGATTCAGCGGGCGCGCTTCAAGCAGGTTTATCCCGACGCGATGACGCCCTCAGCCTTTGTGAATAAGCTCTTCGATACCGCCGGGCTGCAGCCTTACACGGCGGAGCGGCAGGCGCAAATCAACGCCATGGCGTCGGGCAAGACACGGGCACAGGTGCTGCAGGATGTGATTGAAATTCAGGAGTTTAAGACGCGCGAATTCAATCCTGCATTTGTGCTGATGGAATACTTTGGATACTTGAAGCGGGACCCGGACCAGGGCGGCTACGATTTTTGGCTGAACGTAATCAATAACCGCGAAGTTAATAACTATCTCGGGATGGTCTGCGCCTTTGTTACTTCGAAGGAATATCAGGAACGATTTAGTTTGGTGACGACACGCAGCAATGCGGAGTGCGCGCCTTAAGAGGAAAGAGGGTTCATCCCGCTTACCTTCATCGCAAGAGTGCAATGGTGGCGCCCAATCCTCCGGCTTCCGGGGGCGCATCCTTCCAATCAACAACAAATGGCGTGCGGGCGAGTATTACTCGAACCGTTTCCCGCTGCACGCCGATGCCTTTCCCGTGGATGATGCGGACGGTGCGAAAGCCGGCCTGTTGCGCTTCGATCAGGTATTCCTCAACCACCTTCTTCACGTCACGCGGCGGGATGGTGTGCAGATCTATGACATCGCTGATTTCGATTTGAACCGGATCCGGAAATGGATTGAACGGATCGATAGCGGGATCGTCCCCAGCGCGCCCATCGGGCTCGCGCGCGCGTAGCCATTTGCCGCGTAAAACTCTTTCCAGAAACTCCAGAATCACAGTTCGTAATGCGTACTAAGGTTGGTTCTCCGGTGGCTTCACCACCACCGCCGGAATATTTTGATCGCGGACCAGTTGATTAAAGGCCGGCACATCGGTCTTCATGATCTGACTCAGCCTTTGCAGTTGCGCGTCGATTTGCGCGGACACCTCGTCATAAACCGCATACGACTGATCGGTTGGCGGATTCTCTGAACCCGTAACCACGCCGCCGAGCGCCGCCAGCTTATTATTCAGCCGGACAGGGAAGTTCAAAGGATCCTGGCTGCTCTGGTTTTTGGTTTGATAGAGCGCTTCTTCAATACTCGTCATGCTCCGGTTCAGCGCGTTGCCGGCGTCAATTATCGGTTTCGAGTTAGGCTGATCCTTCACCCGCTTCAATAAATCCTCTACCTGCTTGCGCGCATCGCGAATTTGAATGATCGCGTTGTGTGTCTCATTCAGCCTGTCGCGAATCTTCAGGGCCAGCTCCAATTGCTTCGCATAGTCAGCCGCGGTTGTTTGGAGTCTTGGATCAGCTTTGACTTCAAAGTTCTCCGCGACGGTCTTGCCGTCCACCGTCAGTTTTACCTGGTAACTTCCGGGCGAAATGCGTGGTCCGCGAGTTTCACCCGCCCACAGGATCATTCCCGGAAAGCGCACACTTTCGGCGTAACGCATGTCCCACACGAAACGGTTCAAGCCGGCGTCGGTGGTTACACGCGCCGGAGCGCCACCTCGACCAAAATTTTCCGCCTCTTCACCCGCAGGTGGCGGTGGCTGTTGCGTCGGTGCCTGAACCTGCGCCGTCCCGGGCGCCGGCGACGGTTGCGGTTTCGGCGCGGCCGCGGTGAACTTGCGAATTGATTTTCCGGAAGCGTCGACAAACTCGAGCACTACGTCGGTAGTAGGCTTCGCCTTCAACGAGTAATAAACGACCACTCCGTTCGCCGGGTTTTTTCCAATCGTTGCAGTCGCGGGAAGATTCCCGCCGCCGCCGCCGGGCATACGATACGCGTCCTTCGGTTTGAAGAGCCGGACGTCGCTGGCGGGGCTCGCGGCTTTGAATCCACCTGCATCCATCATCTGATGCAAGACTGGCAGATCGTCAAAGATCCAGAACGATCGTCCCTGGGTTGCAGCTACCAGCTCTTTCTCGCGCTTGTGAATTACCAGGTCGGTGATCGGAACGATGGGAAGATTGAACTGCATTGGCTGCCAGTTCGCGCCATCGTCAAACGAAATGTAGATCCCCGTTTCCGTGCCGGCGTAAAGCAGGCCCTGCTTGTTGGGATCTTCGCGGATGACGCGCGTGAAGGTTGTCGCCGGAATTCCGTTGGTTATTTTTCGCCAGGTCTTGCCGTAGTCACTGGTCTTGTACAGATACGGTTTATTGTCGTCGTGTTTGTACATGGTGGCCGCGACATACGCAGTCGCCGGATCGAATGGAGATGCATCAAGCGAATTGATCTGGATCCATTCCGGCATGATGTCCCTGGCTGGCGTGACATTGGCCCAGTCCTTGCCGTCATTGCGCGTCAAGTAGATGAGCCCGTCATCCGCGCCGCTCCAAATTGTGCCGGCCTGGACCGGCGATTCCATGATGGTAAAAACCGTGTCGTAGTATTCAATCGTAGTGTTGTCTTTGGTGATGGGCCCACCGGACGGAAGTTGTTTTGCTTTGTCATTCCGCGTCAGGTCCGGACTGATGATCTGCCAACTCTGTCCTTCGTTAGTCGATTTGAAGATGACATTCGCGCCGGCGTAAAGCGTGTTCGGATCGTGCGGCGAAAATACGATGGGGAAGTTCCACTGAAACCGGTACTTCAATTCGCCCGCGCCCCAGCCCATGGGATTATTGGGATAAGGGTTGATGTCGCGCAACTGACCGGTGCGGTGATCGTAACGCGTTATGAGCCCGTCGTAAGAGCCCGCAAAAACTATTGCTGAATCTTTCGGCGATGGTGCGATCCAGCCGGATTCACCGCCGCCCACATTAAACCAATCGCTCGCGCCGATGCCGCCTTCGGTGGTGCGACTCGCGATCCGGACCGTCGAGTTGTCCTGCTGCGCTCCATAGATGTGATAGGGAAAATCGTTATCGACCGCGACCCGATAGAATTGCGCGGTGGCCTGGTCCTGCTCGCTCCAGCTCTTGCCGCCGTTGAAGGAAACATTAGCGCCGCCATCGTTACTATTGATCATGCGATTCGGATCGTCCGGCGCGATCCATAAATCGTGATTGTCTCCGTGCGGCACCGCAATCGAGGTGAAAGTCCGGCCGCCGTCGTTCGATCTGTAAAAGCCGGTGTTCAAGACATAGACGGTATCGGCGTTCTTCGGATCGGCGTAAATTCGCGAGTAGTACCAGGCCCGTTGTCGCAGGTTGCGCTGCTCGTTAGTCTTCGTCCAGGTCTTTCCCGAGTTATCGGAACGAAACACACCGCCGTCTTCCGCTTCAACAATGGCCCACAGTCGCTCCGGATTGGCCGGCGAAACTGTGATGCCCACGATCCCGATCATTCCTTTGGGTAAACCTGGACTGCGAGTGATCTCCGTCCAGGTGTCGCCGCCGTCGGTAGACTTGAAAATACCGCTGCCGGCGCCGCCGCTCTCCAACGTCCAGGGTTTGCGATAAACCTCCCAAAAGCCGGCGTAAATATTGTTGGGATTCGTGGGATCGATTACCAGATCGGAAGCGCCGGCCTTGTCGCTGCGGTAGAAAACTTTTTCCCAGGTCTTCCCGCCATCCTTCGAGCGAAATACGCCGCGCTGTTCGTTGGCGCCCCAAACATGGCCCTGGGCCGCGACATAAACGATGTCCGGGCTCTTTGGATGCACGCGGATCCGCGAAATCTGTCGCGTGTCGGCCAGGCCAATCGCTTTCCAGGTTTTTCCGCCGTCAGTCGACTTATAAACTCCGTCGCCATGTGAAGTGTTGCCGCGAATAGCCGACTCGCCCATGCCCACGTAAATCGTGTTGGGATCGGAATCTGAAAGGCCGATCGCGCCCACTGAGCCGGTGCCAAAGACGGAGCCGTCTGAAATCGATTCCCAGTTAATGCCGCCGTCGCTGGTTTTCCAAATACCTCCACCCGTTCCGCCAAAATAAAAAACCATCGGCTGTGAAGCCACACCGGCCACGGCGGTAGACCGTCCGCCGCGAAAGGGGCCGATCGATCGCCACTGCAGAACTTTTAGTTGATCACTTTCCTTTGGCGCTGCCGGGGCGGCTGAGGATGAGCGCGACTGCCCGCTGGCGGCGTTGGCAAAAAGCGCCAGCGCAATTAATAGCGGGACGTAAGACAAAAAAGTGATCAGACGAACACGATTCGACATAGGGGGGCTCCTTCTACTTTTGGTGGTTCAGGACTGGACGTACCGACGGTAGCGCATGATAGCAACAGACAGATTGTTTGTCGCGCTTTTGGTGGATGAGCGCTAAAGACCAGGTGAACGCACAACTCCTGCAACACAAGTACGGAACCGGAAGCGGTAGCGCCCGGCTTCAACTGCGCTAAAGACCGGCTTGAAGGAATTGAGCTCGAGGCATAAACATTTCGTCCCTACGGGACGAACTCTCGCAGCTCATCACCACACAACCGCCCCACGACCTTCATCGTTGACTATCTTGACACTCGCGCGCGTGCGCAGATAGACTCGCGTCTTTCAAAATCACAGAACGAAGTGACGATAACGTATCCGCAGATTACACAGATTGCTCAGATTGTTCTGAACCAATAACGGCAATCGGAGTTGAGGTTCTGTTCCGAGTTCCGTGAAATCTGCATAATCTGCGGGTATTACACGAAAGGATTGAATCAATGGGTGCGCGGAAAAAAATAACGGTGGTTGGTGCAGGTAACGTCGGGGCGACGGCGGCCCACTGGCTCGCCGCAAAGGAACTTGGTGACGTGGTGCTGGTGGACATCGTCGAAGGCGTGCCTCAAGGCAAGGCCCTGGATCTGGCAGAGACCGCTCCGATCGAAGGTTTCGATGTGCGTCTGACCGGCGCCAACACTTACGACGACACGAAGGATTCCGACGTAGTCATCATCACGGCAGGCTTGGCCCGCAAACCCGGTATGAGCCGGGATGATCTCTTGAATAAGAACGCCGAGATCGTTTCGAACGTCGTCGATGAAATCGTCAAGCGATCACCCGAGTCGATCCTGATCATCGTTTCTAATCCGCTGGACGCCATGTGCCAGGTGGCGCTGAAGCGTTCCGGCTTTCCCAAACATCGCGTGATCGGGATGGCGGGTGTGCTTGATTCGGCGCGCATGCGTTGCTTCCTGGCGGAGGCCCTGGATGTATCAGTCGAAAACGTTACGGCCTTCGTGCTGGGTGGACATGGCGACACGATGGTTCCGCTGCCGCGCTATTCGACTTGCGCCGGGATTCCCATAACTGAGCTGTTGCCGAAAGAGCAAATCGACGCCATCGTCAAACGCACCGCCGGCGGCGGAGCGGAGATCGTCGCCTTACTAAAGACCGGCTCGGCTTATTACGCTCCGTCGGCCGCAGCGGTGGAAATGACAGAATCAATTCTTAAGGACAAGAAAAAGATTCTGCCGTGCGCCGCGTATTTGGAAGGCGAGTATGGCATCAACGGTCTCTACGTTGGCGTGCCGTGCAAACTGGGCGCGCGAGGTTTGGAACAGGTAATTGAGATCACGTTGACTGCAGAAGAGCGGATTGCGTTGCAAAAGAGCGCTGCCTCGGTGCAGGAGTTGATCGACGTCTTGGGTATCTGATCCGCAGCTAAGGGCTAAGAGCTAAGGGCTAAGAGCTAAGGGCTAAGGGCTAAGAGCTAAGAGCTAAGAGTTAAGAGCAAAGACCTAAGGTTAACGAAGTTGCTCTTTTCGATGAAAATGAGAAATGACATATGGAAAATCCTCTGTGCGGTCTGCGTAATCTGCGGATAGGCTTGCGGAATCCTGTTCAAATCAAATTAAAACACTAACAAAAAAGCGCCGGTAAAGTTACCCGGCGCCTTTTTGCGTATGGGGTTTGGTCAGTAGATCACTTCGGGAAGCTGATGCTCTTGCCGTCGCCGACCGAAGTGGTCGGAGCGGCATCATCGTCGTCTCCCATCTGCGTGTCGAAGACGACCTCGCCCGTACTGACCTTCCAGATCTTGATCCGGAACTTGTCGCCCCCGCCTTTCACCGCCTGACCGTCGACGACCGTTAGGAGGTAGCTGTAACCAGCTTCCTCGTTGAACTTGCCTACGCCTCTGAACGTCGTCCGAGCGCCAGAGAGTTCCCTGAAATCATAATTCAGTGCGTTGAATTCAAGGTTTCCCAAAATGAAATTGACTAAGTTTTCACCTCGGGGACTCTCTGCCGTAGCGGGTTTTTGACTAAAGTCAAAATTAACCATGCCCATTATTACCGGGCCTGGAGCGGAGACATTTGCCACCGATGGTGTCGCCGACTTCATCCCAACGACGTTGCTGGGCAACGAAACCACGGACCATTTCTGGTTAGGTGGGACGAACACGGTGCTCGTCTTAGTGGTGACGTTGTTCGAGGCGTCCGTGCAGGTAGTGGTTATGGTGTAGGTACGTCCTTTGCCCTTGCCGGAGCGTTCGGAGCGTAATTGCACCAGATGCGCATTGACAACGTTCCAATCAGGCGCAGTGTCACCATCGCCCAAACCGTTGATCGGCTCGTTGCTGGCGACCGTGAGCACGCAATTGAGAGGACAATTATCCGTCGCTGTATAGTTGACCGCTATATCAACCATTCGATGATCCGGCGGCCAAAGCGTATTCGGATTGGTAGTGGGATTACTGACGACGGGAAACTCAGTGTCGTTGACAGTGATGTCAAACGAACACGTTGCCGTCGTGCCGTCCAGCCTGGTGTCAGTGAAGGTGACCGCAGTGGTGCCCACCGGAAAGACGTCGCCGGAGTTATGATCTGAAGTAATTACCCCGCCGCAATTTCCGGTTTCTGTTGCAGCCGCAAAAGTAGCTGCCGCGCCACAGACACCCGGATCATTCGACTTACTGATATTGGGCGGACACGTCAGAGTACAAGCCCCACCACAACAGATACGGGTGCTGGCATAGATCGAGATTGTATCTACGCGCAGACCGCCGCCGGTCGGACTAGTGCCGGAGTCATAGACTGCGTGCCATCTGAGTTGAGCATTCTGGCCGAACGCGCTCGGAGGCAGATTAACCTTTGAAGTTATGAACCCTCCGGAATTGCCGGTCCAGGCCGCCTTTCCGGTAAGCACGCTGTCAGTGTCGGCGATTACAGCATTGTACCCGCCAGCCTCAAAGCTGCCGCCGGCGGCCGTAATCTCCTGGAAGGCTCCGCCGTTAACGCTGATTTCGAGCACGCCGCCATCGAAGAAGAATTCCGTGTTGTAGAGAAGTTTGAACTCCATCTGCACGCCGGCGTGACCACCAACTCCCGGCGCGTTTGGCACCGCGATCACCGGCGAGGTCAACGTCGATTCACTGGCTACTGTTGCGCCCGCTCCGAAAGCGGAATTCGGCAGCGTGTCTCTCAAAGTTATTGAAGTAACCCACAGCGGCGCGGTATTGGCAGCCACGCTGGTGCGTGCTGTCGTCCAACCGGCCGGGAGTGTCGGTGCGGCGACGCCGTCAAAATTCTCGGTGTATGACGTCGGTGACACTTGCAAGACGCCGAGCGTACGGTTGATTGAGATGTTCCCCAGATCGACATCTCCATCCTGCAGGTGGAAGGTCAGGGTAATCGTATCGCCGCAACCTGCGTTGTTCGAGAATTTGAAATCTCCTGCAGCGCTGCTGCCGGGGTTGACAGCGCCGAAGTGGACCGGCGCGCTCGGGAAAGTAACCCCGCCAGTTGGAAGCAGCGTTACGACGAGGTCTGAAGTGGCAGCGGGAGCCGCAGCCAAATTGGTAGTGCTGAAGTTGACGGTTACGTCTTCACCGGCATCAATGACGCCGTTGCCCGGAATGCAACCTTCGGTCACGAGGGTTGCCGTGCCGTTCTGAAACACACCCGTCTGCGGACCCGGGATACCGATTTCCCAAATGCCACGGCCGTGAGTAGCGATGCGAAGATAACGCTGTACCGAAGAAATTTTCACGTCAAACACGGCCACGCGCGGCAAGCCCAGCCCATAAGGGGCCCAGCTTGCGCCGCCGTCGCTCGAATAATAGACGCCGATTTCCGTAGCAGCATAAATCGAGTCGGAGTCTTGCGGATCGACCGCCAGCGAGCTGATTGGTACCTGGGGAATGCCGTTACTTGCCGGTGTCCAGTTGGGCGTCGGGCTGTTAAGGTTTGTGGTCTTGAATATCTGCTGCCCGGCAGGCGGTGAGAAACTGGTAAAGCTCACGTAAGCGGTGAACTTGTTATGCGGATCAATGACCGCGGCGCCAATCGAGTTTCTCGTCAGATCGAGTGGATTGGGTGCGGGAAAGTTTGTCCCCGTGACATCGGTGAGCACTGCGGCGCCCGTAGTCGTGGCGAACACATGTCCATCGCGCATGCCTACGATTCGGACATTATCGTCCTGCGGCGAAATGCCAATCGCAGTCACGACGACACCGGAGGTGCTGGTTGGGAGCGGCGTCGGGACTAGCGGCCCCTGGCTGACTAAAGTCATCGTGTCGCCGCGATTGCTGGAGCGGTAAAGACGATCGGATCCAAAGTAAAGCGTATTTGGATTACCGGGGCCTTGCTCCATTGGCGCATAAAACAGAGTGTTGTCGAGACAGCGAATGCCATTGTTGGAAGAACCGCTCGAGCAACCGCGGAAATTTGCGCCCCAGCCGGTCAGTTGGCCGTTGGCGTCAGCCGTCATGTTGGTGGCCCGCTCGAAACCAATTTGGGTGTTAGTTTGATTAAAGAACGTGTGATACGAGAGGACGTTAGTTGTGTCCGGTGCGTTGTCGTCGATCACGACATACCCGCCGTCACCGTCGCGGCAGTGAGACCAGGTGCCGTTGGCTGCCTTACAAATCGTGCCGTTGTCCTGGGTGCCGCCCATTAGGAAGTTTCGGTCAAACCCGTGCACCGCGACGCCCTGAAATTGCGTGGCGGCGAAATCGATATTATTAAGACTGGTCCAGGTCGTTCCGTTATTAACCGATCGCCAAATCCCGCCGTCGCTGCCGGTGTAAACCACCAGGGGATTGGACGGAGCAATCGCCAGGACATGCTCGTCCGCATGAAGGGTAGCGTTATTGCTGGTAAAGCTGGTGCCGCCGTTGATAGAACGCCTCATAACGTTCGTCGAGCAGGTAGCAGTTCCATTGCCGGCGGCGCCGCCGAGATGGATGGTTAGATTGTCGGGCGTTACCGCCACTGCGATGTCGTAGAAACATTGTCCGCCGCAGAAACCTGTCGAGCCGGACATCGGGACCGACCAGGTCAGGCCGCCATCAGTCGACTTTCGCAGGGTGCCGTTTTGGCTGTTGGCGGCGCTGCAAGCAGGACCACCAAGGGCCGCAGTAGAAACTTCACCGGAAGCAACATAGAACGTCGTCGCTGGGACAGCACTCCTGGTAACCGTGAGCTCCGCGCGTCCAGGGTTAGCTCCATTTGCCAATGTCAGGGTGCGGGTGAATGTGGGCGCCGGGTCAAGCGCATTGGCAGTGCGATAGACGCCGCCGTCGCCGGTTGCGCCGACCACTGTGGCCAGAAGCAGATTGGGATTGGCAGGATCCATTTCAATATCAATCATGTTGCGGTCGTTAGGCGTTGCAATGCCCGTAAGCTGAATCTGCTCGAAGGTCGGCGCCGCCGATTGCGCATTGGTCGAACGGTAAAGGCCGCGAGGAGGTTGCAACACTGTGGCTGTATTGGGATTGCCACCAGTTCCGGAACCTGTACAAACGAAGATCACGTTATGATTAAGTGGATTAACCAGCACCCGGCCAATTGCGCGTCCACTCAAAACATCAGCGCCCACGCCATTGAGCCGAAATGGTCCGCTCAACGTTGGGCTCGCTGAGTTAGCATTCCTGAGGATGTAAAGGCCGCGGCCGGCAGCGCTGTCAGCAGACTGGCCGTTTTCGCCAGTCCCCACGAAAACAATGCTACTGTCGGCGGGATCAATCGTGATCGCGCCGATAGCAAGTGATTCCAACTGGAACTCAAAGAGCTTGGTCCAGTTTGTTCCGCCGTTCGTTGATTTGTAGAGTCCGCCTTGCGCGGTGCCGACATAGACCGTATTGGGATCGGTTGGGTGTACGGCTATTGAAATAGTGCGGCCGCTCACCGGGACTCTGGTGCCCTGGGTCTGGCCCAGTGGTATCGGATTTGGTCCAATGAAACTCCAGTCAGTGGTATTTACCAGGGCGGACTGGGTGGAGCGTGAGCGCTTCATTTGCGATTCCTGTTTTTCCATTTGCTGGATCGCGTTTTCGCGGGCGCCCTCAGGCACTTCCCCATCCCGGCCGCGCAACATGTCGAAGTAGTCGCCGCGAGCGCGCAAGTATTCGCCCTTGTCAATTTTTCCCGCCATGCCCGGTGGCAAATCCGGATCGTCGTCATCATCGGTCGCGGGAGGTTCGCCTTCCACCGTGGTTGCCGGAACCTTGCCTGCCGGAACCGTAGGTGCGGGAATAGGACCGCTGGTTTCGGTGAGCAGTCGATCCAGTGATCGTCCGAACGCCCTATGTTTGTTGCCAGGAGATTTTGAGCTTAAGCCCGAGGACTCGCCTTTGGCTTTTGCGCCGTTGCGGGCGGCAGTACGCGCAGTGAAGTCCCACGCCAGGGCAAAAGCAATTACCAGGGAACTCAACACTAGAACTAATCGGGTTGTTTTATTCATGAGAATGTCCTCAGAAACCTGACCGGTTGTGAAAGGATCGCATACCCCTCGCTGAGATAGACGAGTGCGTCGATCTCAAAGCAAGATCAACTGCGGGGGTTTGTGATTAGAAGAAGATCAGCGAACGACCACCCAGTCTGAAGCCGACCAGGGCCAAAGACTTCCGGCTGGAACATTTGAATGTGCGCGCAGATTACGGCGTTCGATAGTAGCTGTCAAGATTTTCCGGGAAGTGTTCAGGCCTGCGCGCAAGGTGGGGCGCACATACATGACTTTGCACAAAAAGTCGGTTGATACAACTAAAGGTTCGTAGGCCCGAAGGGCCGTCGCTTAATAGCCACGCCCGTCAGGGCGTGGTCCGTAACGAGAAACGACACCGGGGAGCGCCGAAGGCGCGACGGTTGTTTGGATTGAATGTATAAACGCCGGTCCTGCGGACCTCTGAATCAGGGGCGAACGGGATCCACGCCCTCACGGGCGTGGCTATTAACCGCCGGCCCTTCGGGCCTCGATCCCCCACGGTTCCCGCCTGAAGGAACTTGAGTCAGTGCCATGCGGCACGCTATTTCCTTAGCCAGCCCAGCAGGCCGTGGACCACGGTCTCGCGGTTTTCTTCGTAGATCGCGCGCGTTAGCGGAATGCCCATCGGGCACACCCGGACGCAGTTTTGCGCGTTGCCGCAGTTGGCGATGCCGTCTTCGCCCATAATTCCTTCCAGGCGGTCGTCGCGATTCATCTTGCCACTGGGATGCATGTTGAAGAGGCGCACCTGAGCGATGGCTTGCGGCCCGATGTAATTGTCACCCTCGTACTGTGGACACGCTTCCAGGCAGCAACCGCACGTCATGCAGCGCGAGTAGGCATAACGCTCCTGCACTTCCTCCTGGTCCATCCGCGGGCCTGGTCCTAGGTCGTGCGTGCCGTCCAATTCCACCCAGGCGTGCACTCGCTTCAAATGATCGAACATCTGCGACCGATCGACTACCAGATCGCGCACGTTGGGAAACTTGGACATCGGCTCCAGCTTGATTGGCTGGTCCAGGTTATCGACCAGGGCCGAGCACGATTGCCGCACCTGGCCGTTAATGACCATCGTGCAAATCCCGCAAACCTGCTCCAGACAATTCATGCTCCAAACAGGCGGCGTGGTGGATTTACCTTCTTTGGTGACCGGGTTCTTTTGAATCTCCATCAGGCAGGAGATGATGTTGAGATTGGGACGATACGGAATCTCAAACTGTTCCCAGTATTGAGAAGAATCCGGATTGTTGCGCCGGCGGACATGAATTTCGACAGTCCTGGGGGGCGTGCGGCGCTTTGTTTTGGTGTGTGGCTCCATCGACATATCACTCGTCAACAAACTGCGAGTTCAATCAATCAATCAATCAATCAATCAACAACCCGTTTAGCGGCGGGCTACTGCCCGCCGACGTTCGCGGGACTCTCCAAAAACCGGCGGGCGGTAGCCCGCCGCTAAACAGAGTAAAAAAACTCTAGACCTTCGCGGCTTCCTTCTTGCCCTTGCTGTAATCCCGCTTCCGTGGAGGGATCAGCGATATATCCACCGCCTCGTATGAAAGCACCGGGCCCTCACCGGAATACTCCGCGATCGTCGTCTTCAAGAACTGTTCATCGTCACGATCAGGAAACTCGGGTTTGTAATGCGCGCCGCGCGATTCGTTGCGGTTCAACGCGCCCAGCGTGATCACTCGTGCCAGCTCCAGCATGTGCTTCAAGTGGCGAGCGTGCGGCAACGCCATTGTGGCCCAGAGATTCGAATCGTTGATCGAAATGCGATCGTGACGTTCCAGCAGTTCGCGCAACTTCTCGTCGGTGGCCGCCAGCTTGTCGTTATAGCGAACCACGGTCACGTTGTCGGTCATCCACTTGCCCATCTCCTGATGCAAGCTGTACTGGTTTTCCGATCCGCTTTGCTTAATCAACCCGTCGTTGATTTCCTTTTGCCGCTGCAATTCCCGCTCGTAAATCGTGGAGCTATCGGATCCGTTGCGCTCGACACCCTGGGCAAACTCAATTGCAGCAGGCGCGGCGATGAAGCCGCCGTACACGCAACTCACAAGGGAATTCGCTCCCAACCTGTTCGCGCCGTGAATCGAATAATCGCACTCGCCGGCCGCCAGCAGTCCGGGAATATTCGTGCGCTGGTTATAGTCGACCCACAATCCGCCCATCGAATAGTGGACGCCGGGGAAAATCCGCATCGGCACGTGCCTCGGATCGTCGCCGACAAACATCTCGTAGATTTCCAGGATGGCGCCCAGCTTTTGATCGAGCGTTTCGGCCGGGATGTGACTCAGATCCAGAAAGACCTGGTTGCCGCCATCGACGCCGCGGCCTTCGATACAAACCTGAAAGATTTCGCGGGTGGCAATATCTCGCGGCACCAGATTGCCGTACGCCGGATACTTCTCCTCGAGAAAATACCAGCGCTCCGCCTCGGGAATTGAGCCAGGCGCGCGCCGATCTTTCGGATCGCGCGGCACCCAAACGCGGCCCCCTTCGCCACGCGCCGATTCCGACATCAGTCGCAATTTATCTTCGCCGGGAATCGAGGTCGGATGGACTTGAATGAATTCACCGTTCGCGTACTTCGCGCCCTGCATGTAACAGGCAGCGACCGCGCTGCCGGTGCAGACCATCGAATTAGTTGACTTGCCGAAGATTAGCCCAGGTCCACCGGTCGCCATGATCACGGCGTCGGCTTTGAACGCTTTCAGCTCCAACGTTTGCAGGTTCATCGCAATCAGGCCGCGGCAAACCTGCGCGTCGTCCATCACCAGCGACATCATTTCCCAGCCTTCGTACTTCTGCACGCGGCCGGCCACTTCCTGGCGTCGCACTTGTTCATCCAGCGCGTACAGCAACTGTTGTCCGGTAGAGGCGCCGGCGAAAGCAGTGCGATGATGTTTGGTGCCGCCGAAGCGACGGAAATCAAGCAGGCCTTCCTTCGTGCGAGAGAAAGGAACTCCCATGCGATCGAAGAGATAAATGATCGCGGGCGCCATTTCGCACATGGCTTTGGCGGGCGGCTGGTTCGCCAGAAAGTCGCCGCCATAAACCGTATCGTCGAAATGTTCCCAGGTGGAATCGCCTTCGCCTTTGGTATTGACTGCGCCGTTGATACCGCCCTGAGCGCAGACTGAGTGCGAACGTTTCACTGGGACCACCGAAAAGAGATCGACCGCATGTCCCGCCTCGGCAATTTTCATTGCGGCCGCCAGTCCCGCGAGTCCGCCGCCGACGATGGCTATTTTGATTCCCGTTGCCATAAGAGTTTTTGAAACTTCCCTGTTTAGAGTCGGGCTACCGCCCGACTGAGCGGGCGGTAGCCCGCTCCTAAACCGTAGATCTTAAAGTATCCCTCCCAATAGCCCACCTGGCCGAATGAAAGCGACGGCTGCGTTAATCCCCACCAGCAACAAGACGGCGCCAAACGCGATGCACGCGTATCCGGTCAGCCGTTGCGCGCGCTCGCCTATGGTGATTCCCCAATCGACCATGAACAGCCAAATCCCGTTGGCCAAATGCCAGACGGTGGCCGTGATCCCAATCATGTAAACGATGAAAATCGGCACGATGCGAAACTCGCGCGACACGATGTCAAACGCCATCCCCGGCTGATGCGCCACCGAGATCGTATTCAATCCGGGAATCATGCCAAACCGGAAGTTCAGCACGTGAAAAGTTATGAAGACAAAAAGGATCATCCCGGTCAGGCGCTGAATCGTATAGAACCAGTTGCGCGGATACGGGTAACTGAGATTATTGGGCCGCGCCTCCACCGTAATCATGAGACCGTAGACGGCATGGTAGATGAGCGGTATAAATATTCCGCCTATCTCGATAAAAAGTATGTACGGGATCGACTGCAGGTCTTTGACCGCGTCGTTGAAATCGGCGGGTCCGGTTAGCGCTTTGGAATTGGTGTAGAAGTGCTCGAGGAGAAAGACGCCGAGCGGAACGATGCCGGAAAGTTGATGCAGCTTTCGCAGGACAAAGGTCCTGCTCAATCGGATCGCCAAGGACGCACTCCTTCGCCGCGAAGCTTTCGCACCACTTCAGCCCGGCCTGATTTATGAATGATGTTCACGAACAATGAAATTATATTGGGAAGTGCGCGAAAAGCAAAGTTGGCGAAGAAATGGGTAGTGCCCTAATTTCGCGATTCTCTGTGCAACCTCTGTGAACTCTGTGCCTCGGTGGTGGAAATCCTTAGACAAACATCCACCACCGAGACACGGAGAACACAAAGGGACGCACGGAGATTTCAAATTAGGTCACCACCAAAAAATGGGAGCTGTATTAATTCGAAATTCTGGTTATCCGCAGATTACACAGATTGCGCAGACCAAAAAAAACAGGATTGCGAGCGAGAGTCGTCGTGGTGTAGTTGACTCTGCAAGCCGGACGCTTTGTTCTTCAGTCTGAATTATCTGTGTAATCCTGGGTAAGTCTTGCGCCCGATTTTGGAAGGCCGGGTTAAGAGCACACTCCATGGATGATCTAACCAGCTATTCGGCCGCCAAACTGGCGGAGATGATTAAGGCGCGCGCCGTCTCGCCTGTCGAAGTTGTCCAATCTCACTTGGACCGCATCGGTCTCATTAACCCTGCGCTCAACGCGGTGGTTACCATCGGGTCCGATGTGCTGGATCAAGCCCGATTGGCCGAAGCCAGTGTGATGAAAGGCGACGAATTGGGGTCGTTGCACGGCGTGCCGATCACAGTCAAAGACACAATTGAAACCGCCGGATTGCGAACAACGTTTGGCTCAAAACTCTTCGCTGACTTTGTGCCGAAGAAAGATGCGGCCGTTGTTTCGCGTTTGAAGAATGCCGGCGCAATCATCCTTGGCAAGACCAATACGCCGGAGATGGCGATTCCTTATGAAACCGACAATGCGGTTTTTGGACGCACCAACAATCCGCTGGACGTTTCTCGCACGGCGGGTGGATCGAGCGGCGGAGAAGCGGCGGCGATTGCAGCGCACCTCTCGCCAGCCGGAATTGGCAGCGACCTGTCAGGATCCATCCGCGTGCCCGCACACTTCTGCGGCATTGCCGGGTTAAAGCCGGCAACGGGACGTGTGCCGATGAGCGGGCATGTTCCGCGCGCCGCTGGACTGCTGGCCCAGGGCGCCTGTATCGGTCCCATGGCGCGTCACGTCGAAGACCTCAAATTACTTTTTGGTGTGATCGCCGACGGCGGTAGTGATCCTACTGCGCCCGACGAGCGTGACTTACGCGGGGTGAGTGTCGCCTGGTATGCGGATGACGGCATTGTGCCGGTTACTGAAGAAACTTCGCGCGCGGTAAGAACAGCGGCCGCTGCGCTCAGAGATAGAGGTACACAGATTTCAGAGTGTGTTCCGCCGGGCGTGACGGAAGGCGCGCAACTTTGGATTGAACTGTTTTCCGCATCGTCGCTGGATGAGCTACGTGAGACTTATCGCGGACAGGAATATTTAGCGGGAGCGACGGTCCAATCATTACTGTCGGCGCCCGTCATCTCATCAACCGAAAGCGCCATTCGCCTGCAGGCCGCCCAGGCTGCGTTAGCCAGGCGCGATAAGCTGCGCGACGCATTGCTTCAATGGATGGGACCTGGACAAATCATTATCGCTCCCGTCGGCTCAAGGACAGCGTTTGCGCATGGTTCGCGGCGCGTCGACATTGATGGCCGAAGCATCAGCGTCTTTCGGGCGTTCAGTTATTGCCAGACTTACAATGTCTTCGACCTGCCAGTGGTGACAATCCCAGTTGCACGCGGGCGTAATGGTCTGCCAATTGGCGTGCAGATTATCGGACCGCCGCGGGAGGAAGCCCACGTCCTGAGGGTGGCGGGAATAATCGAACAAGACTTACGAGCCGGGTTGCCGGACGAATAACGTGATGTGACTACTCAAAACCGGCCCGATCCGCTATAGTTTCGCGCCAGTCAAAGAGCTTGCGTCAAAGTTTCTCAGTTGCGGAGGCGACAATGGATTTACTTCTCTTGGCTCTCGTCCTGCTGTTAATCGGCTTCATGCTGGTGATTGCAATTCAGACGATCCGCATCGTGCCGCAGGCCACGGTGATGCTGGTGGAGCGGCTCGGGCGCTTCCTGAAAGTCGCGGACAGCGGGCTGCACGTCTTCATTCCTTTTCTGGATAAGCCGCGCGCGGTGTATTGGACCAACACGCGGCCCGGCTTGACCTCGATCGATTTGCGCGAGCAATACATCGACCTGCCTCCTCAACCTGTCATCACGCGAGACAACGTGACTATTCACGTCGACTCGGTGGTCTACTGGCAAATAACAGATCCGATCAAAGCCGTTTACGAAATGAATGATTTGGTGGGTGGCATCGTGCAGCTAACGATCACCGGCATGCGGGCCGTGATGGGCGACATGGATCTGGACCACACCCTCTCGCAACGCGATCAGATCAACGCCAAGCTGCGCATCATCCTGGATGAGGCCACTGACAAGTGGGGCGTGAAAGTGACTCGCGTCGACGTGAAGAACATCGATCCGCCCGAAGATGTTCGCATCACGATGGAAAAGCAAATGACAGCCGAACGAACGCGCCGCGCCCTGGTGTTGCAGGCGGAAGGCGAAAGGCAGGCGGCCATCACGCGCGCGGAGGGCGAGAAGCAATCTGCCATCACGCGGGCAGAAGGTGAAAAGGAATCGGCCATCCTGCAGGCAGACGGCGCCGCCCAGGCGCGATTGCGTAACGCTGCCGCGGAAGCCGAAGCGATCGGCCGGGTAGCGCAGGCGATGCAGGACCATGGCAACCCCGCGCAGTATTTGATTACCAAGAGTTATATCGAAAGCCTGCGCGACATGACGAGAACAAATAACTCGAAGGTTATTTTCATGCCGGTAGAAACGTCCGCCATGCTGTCCAGCGTAGGAGCGATCAAGGAAGTGCTTTCACAAACCGGCGAGAAGAGCGGGGAAGAGAATCCCCCACCGCCACGCCCGCGGCAGTTGCCGACCTAGGGCAGGAATAGTGAATAGTGAATAGTGAATAGTACTTCCTGGTTAACCGACTTTGAAGGGAATCGGGTTCACGGTTCACGGTTCACGGTTCACGGTTCACGGTTTACGCTTCACGCTTCACGCTTCAGTAATCCCCATCCCGCCATTCTCGCTTGCGAAATTTCCCCTCCGACCAGTAGTTCTTCAACAACGTTCCACTCGGTGGAGCCGCATTTCCATCCTCATCCGGCGGAAGAATCACACTCAAGACATCGTAGCGACACGACGCTTCCGTGAGATTTAGCATCCGCCGGTACGCGCGGGCGGCGCGGATTATTTGTCGTTGCTTGCGCAGGTCCACGTTGACTTCCGGCGGTGCGAACCAATCAGAGGCACGGGTTTTTACTTCGATGAAGCAGAGCGTTGGACCATCGTAGGCTACGATGTCAATTTCCGCCTTGACTATCGCGCCGCGAGTATTGCGTCCAATCGGGACAGCGAAATTGGCGGCGACAATGTGATAGCCGGCCCGTTCCAGATAACCAATGGCCCATGTCTCGCCGCGTCGTCCCAGTTCCAGGTGAAGCGCAAACTCGCCGCGTGGGCCAGCCGTTCGTGCACCAGCCCCTCGCAGCTCTGACCGCGCCTTTGACCACACTGGAATCACTGACAACAGTTTTCTTTGTAAGTTCGCGAACATTTAGTGCCCACACCTCGGCGGTCCTGTGACAATAAGTAATGTGTCACAGTGCGGCTCAAGTGATTCAGGCGTTCAAACAAAACACAGAGCCGCTTGCGATAGCGAGCGGTTTAGAACCGCTTGCTACCGCAAGCGGCTCTGTCAGGTGATTGGCATACTTCCGGCCAAGTGTTGCACCCCTCACAGCAGCCATGATGAGATTGAATGAACTCCTGGCTGAAGGCAGCGGTTCTCAACCGCTCGCTATCGCGAGCGGCTCCGTATACCGCAAGCGGCTCCGTGTATCGCAAGCGGCTCTGTGTTCGTAGTGTTTCGGTTGATTGCGATTACTGAGTCGCCGGCCTGTACCCTACTATCAAACTGGGACGCGGCTAAGGATTCCCGGGAATCGGTCGGAGTCAGCCGATAAAAGAAATTTATTAAGAAAAGGTTTTTAACTGCGGACCATGCAACCCAAAAAGAGTTTGAAGTCACTAAGCCCCTTCGCAGCGGCGGGCAGTCTCTTTTTTATTGGTGCGAGTGCGCCAGCAAACGCAGGCTGCGAGTACATAAAGGGCCGCAAGATGGCCCAGGCAGTAAATGGGGACCGCGTTGGCGGCCCCATTTCATTCTAACTATGAACAAAGGGGAATAACTGCGATGCGTAAAGCATTTTTTATGGTTCTATTTATCGCTTGCTGTGTGCCAGCGGCGTTTGCCCAGGATGATTACAAAACGGGCGAAGTTTATGTCGGCTATTCACACAACCGCGTCGACAGTCACGGCGCGTTCAATCCGAGCAATCCGAATGACGACAGCCGCGACGGCTTCAACGGGGTCAACGTGGACCTCAAAGGAAACCTGACCCGGTATTTTGGTTTGAAAGCCGATCTTTCGTATCACCAAAAGAGTGCCGATTTCACTCTGCCTGGCGGCTTCAATATAAACGTCAAGGGTAGATTGTTCGAGGCCATGGGTGGTGTCCAGTTGCAGGACAATGCTGTAGAAACAAAGGTCCGTCCGTTTGCCTATGCGGTGGTCGGCCTGGCCCACGTTACCGGCGACGTTACCAGCAACAGTGCGCCGGTACCGAATTTGAATGACAGCGACAACGGTCTGTCCGCTGCGTTCGGCGGCGGTCTTGATCTGCGCTTGAACGATAAGGTCGACTTGCGTTTGATTAAGGCGGACTACAATCCGGTGAGAATCGACGGCCAGACGGATAACAACTTCCGTGTTGGTGTTGGACTCAACTTCCGCTTCTAAATAGGGAGAGGCTAGAGACTAGAGACTAGGGGAAAACCTCAGTCCTAAGTCTAGCCTCTAGTCTCTAGCCTCTAGCCTCTAGTCTCTAGCCTCTAGTCTCTAGCCTCTAGTTCCCACAATCGGCGTTGCTGTGGGCGCGCGTTAGGCCAAACCGGTCCTGATATTCCGCGGACGTAAGGAAAGCACAAACCATCCCGCGATAATTGTTCGGCGCGTCGTTATTCAAAACATTCAACCAAAAGTCATAGCCTTCCGGCTCGGGGTTACGCTTCAGGTAACCAAAGTATTGCATCAGTACGAACGAGGGATTGTATTCGCGAGTTTTGAATTCCTGGATTTCAATGGTGTCTCGCACTACTTGGGCTCGCGTCTTAACACCATCGGTCAACGCCGTGAGGTGTTGCTCCCGCTCAGTGACGTAACCGGTGAGCCCTGCCATGTCGTAAAGTTTGTTAACGAAAGTCGCGGGGCCCATCTCTGCGGGATACTCCTGCAGAAATGTAGGGCGCTGGACCCACGTTGCAGCGAACGCCTGCTTAGCCGCTTCCAGATTAGAACCTCCGATAACGTTACTTCGGTCCGACGTGAACTCATCGTACGTAGGCTGGCGCCCATACGAAGCTTTGTACAAGCGATAAACGAAACTGCCGGTGTCCTGAAATTCCTGCTCAACGAAGAAGGAAGCCGAAACGCCGATGCGCCGATCGTTCAGGCACGCAAAGTCTCCCGCGCAGTTTGTCAGCTCGTTGGTCCAATACGCCCACCCGTCAGCATCCGGTTCGCGATTCAGAAAATCCAGGTAGTGTTGGCGAACGAAGAAGGAGTCCAGGTCAATCGGATTGCCGCGAAATGCGTCGGGATCGTTCAGCATCTGCAAAAACAGATTCGCAAAAGGAGATCCCGTGACATTTCCAGCACCGAGAGCATTGAAGGGCGCGCTTAAACCGCTGCTGTTGGCAAGCAGAATAACAGTGATGTTTCGGCCCGGCACTTTCAAGAATAGTCCGGAGAAGGTGTCCCATTGGCCGTAGTGCCAAATGAGCCGCTCGCCACCATACATTTGCACGAACCATCCGAGAGCATACGGCAGTTTCTGACCTTTGGAATTGACATGATTCGTCCACGCCTGCTCTTGCGTTTGCGTGGAAAGCAGAATGTGTTGGTCAATCGCGTTGTCATAATGAGCTAAGTCACGGACGGTTGAGATCAAGCCGGCAGCGGCGGAGATGCCGGTGGGCGGATAGACGGAAAGAATCTGCCGCCCACTACTGTCAACGACGTAAGGTTTCGCGAGCCGTTGGATCACTCGCGTGTAACGTTGCAAGGTTTCCGGTGTAAACAAAGCAGCAGTCGCGGACGTGGGAAACTCCATATCCTGGCCTGGCACTGAGTCCTGCATCGCAAGCCGGTCGAGAATGGTTTTCGCCAACGCTTCCCGGAACGACTGGCCGGCGCAAGCGTCAATTACGGGAGTAAGGAAGCCGTAACGGTTGCCGCTGTATAAGTAACTTTCTCCGGGCGGCGAGCTCTGCGATGTATGAGTAAAGAGATGGCGCACGGTAACGCGTGAATCTGAAATGCCTGACGTGTAGGAGTTAATGCGCGTGTCGAGATTCAGCGTGCCTCGCTCAACGCATCTCATAAGGAGCATCGACGCAAACGTCTTGGTTATTGATGCACTGCGATATGGCGTATCGGGCGTGGCCGGAATCCGGTTCTCAATATCGCTGAAGCCAAAGCCGCCCTCCCAGATTATCTGGCCGTGCGAAACGATGGCTGCCGACAGTCCCGGTATTCCGTATTGCTGGCGCAGGTAATCGAGGGACTGCTCGAACTGGTCCAACCGCGCCTGATCGGCAGCGGGCGATCCTTGTTGCGAGTAAGCGTTGAGCGGGAACGATAGACCAGCGACGAGCACGCTAAGGCTAAGTGACAAAGCCAGGCGCGATAGGCGGCGGCATTTTGAATTCGTGCTGAAGTTTGTTGGACGCATGCGGATCATGGAACACCTTCCCAGGTGCGTGACAGGCAAAGGGGACCTGACTACGCGTAGAAGCGGGGAGACCCTGTTCCTATTCTTTCTTAGGATTGCAACAGCGACGGGTCGAGCGAGTGCCCGGTGTTACAAGACTATGAAGTTCCAGCTTGGTAAGATTGGGATACTTATTGAAGCAGTTTCATTTTGCCGGCAGGCGTAATTGCTGCATTTAGTATGCCGCTTATCGTGTTTGACCCTCATGAACGCTGACGACCAATGGACAATTGAGTATGCGCTAAGGTCTTCGTTATGGTCGCCGGATTGGCCCACCCCATATGACGCAATACGTATGAAGAGGGTACTTATAGCGTGTTATTCGTACGATGGCCCAACGGCTCCAGGTGATGAAGGACTGTAAAACAAAAGCATTCCTTCCGCGGCATGGGTATTGCCATATTTTGCAGCGGATGGGGAGGATGCAAATGAAAACAAGTCAACTAAGCAAAAAAATCGGCGGAACGATATTGGGGCTGCTAATGGTTCTTGGTGTCGGATTCGCTTTCGGTACTTCAGCGCAGGCGCAGTACCGAAATGATCCTTATTATCAGGAGACCCGGCGTGAGCGCGAGCGGCGACTCGAGCGCGAACGGCTTGAGCGCGAACGTCTGGAACAGGAACGAATTCAGAACCAGCAAAACGGAACCTGGAATCAGGGCACTTGGAACCAGGGGAATCAAAATGGACGCTGGCGAAATCGGCGGCCGAATCGAAATGGTGACGGCTACGGCAACTACGGCGGAACTTTTCAGCTTCGCCAAACCGCGCTGAACGCCGGCTACAACGAAGGCATTAAAGAGGGTCGCAAGGATAGGCAACACCGCGAGTCTTATGACTTCCAGGATGAGCGCGAGTTTCAGAAAGCTAGTAAGGACTACAGCTCGCGTTTGGGAGATCGCTACCTGTACAGCCGTTATTTCCAAGAGGCTTTCCGGAATGGATATGACGCTGGCTATAACGGTTACTAAATTTGCCTCAGGGCATTGTGATGAAGGGAGCAGGTGACTGCTCCCTTTTTCTTTGTTCAATGTTTCGGCGGGCCGCTGGGCTACCTTGCCCCTACGCCTTCGGGGCAGAACTCAAGGACCATCATGTTGCTCATTTCGAACCTTCCGGTGGCAACGGTTCGAGCGTATCGAGAACTATCTTCCACTCACCAAATCTGTTTAGTTTCCAGACCCGAACGTAATAACCCTTCTCCGGTCGGCTGGTCGTGGATTTCATTTCATAGCTGCCGTAGGTGTAACCAAGATCATTCGAACGCGCGACGTCCGTGCCGATCGTTTCCCACGTCATCACGCCTGGCTTGCTCAACAGATATGTTCGAATTGCATTCCGCTCAGTGAAGGGAAAACTACCGAAGCGATGGATGCGCGCATTCTGATCCAGAAAGTTCAGATAGGTTTGCGCCAGCTCACCAGCCTTTGCCTGGACCAGGAATTCTTTTTCCACCTCGCTTAACGGATTGGCTCCGGTGGGGCCGGCTTTTGTTTTCCCTTTCATCAGCCGCACGCGGGGAGCTGCCTGCAGGGCAAAGCTTCGCTGCGAGTGATCCGGCGTGTCGATGCCCAAATCCAGCACAACCTTCCAATTGCCATCGCTCTGTTTTTTCCAGATGGAAAAAAAGAACCCGTACCGCGTCGGATTTTTCTTCGATGTGTCGGTCAGGGTATAAGGCCCAGTGGTGTAACCCAAATCGCCGGCGTTCGAAATATCGGCGTACGCCGGCTCCCAGTTCAAGACAATGGGCGGCCGGGTTGCCGGCGCGGGCCGTTGCAAAATTGCTGCACGAGTCTTCACTGGATGTGGTTGAAAATTGATCCCGTCCTCGGCAAAGAATTCGAGGAACGACTCACGGACACCCTTTTCGACACTGGTGCGCGCGAAGGCGCGTTCGGCTTCGACCAGCGACATCAGCGCCGGAGACATTCTTGTTTTCTGACTAAAGACCGAGGGCATCAATGCCAGTAACACAAATATGAATGAAACTCTTTTCATGAACTTCGCTCCTTTTGGAGTGCGCCGGCAGAGCGAAGCGGCGACGGCGCTTTGGATTGAAACCGTAAAGCGTGAAGTCATCCAAAGCGGTGTCGCGCTACTTGCCACCGCACTCCAAATCGAGACCCTCCTCGCGAGAACTAAGTCAGCATTTCGGTAACGATTGCATCGACATGAATCTGCGTCGTATCCAGAAATCGAATTCCCGCAGGTTCCGCATCGCGTAAGATCAAAGGCAGTTCCGTCCCGCCGAGAATCAGGCCCTCGATGTTTTCTCGTTCATTTAACCGAGCGAGGATTTGCAGCAGGGCGTCGCGGGTTTCGGGAACGATGTGGCCGAAGATTAGTTCGCCCATGTACTTCTCATGAATGTAGTCCTGCTCCGCCGGAGCGGGCACCACCACTTCAATTCCGGAGCGCAAAAAAGTTTCCTGGTAGAAATTCGCTCGCATCGTAAACTTCGAGCCGAACAATCCCAGTCTCTTCATGCCGAGTGATTTCGCCTCGGCGCAGGTGGCTTCAACGATACTAATCAAAGGCAGCACGGACCGCCGCCGCAATTCGTCAAAAACAATGTGCGGTGTATTGGATGCGAGTAAAGCGAAATCCGCGCCGGCCCGCTCCAGCTTTTCAATCTCGGCGAGTAGACGGTCCGCCACCCACGCAAACTCATTCGCTTCCATCATTGTGACCATCTGCGTCAGGTCGATGCTGTTGATGATGATTGGCGGGTAGCTCCCGTCAGCGGCCCTCTTTCGATAGCCGCTGATGATGAAGCGGTAATACTCAATCGTTGATTCGGGCCCAATGCCCCCGATGATTCCGACTGTTTTCATAGGAACTCACTTTGGCGGTGTCGACTCAAGCTTCTCAGCATTTCCGTCGCGTTAATGTTTTGCGGGTTTAGTTCCAGTGACTTGCGGTAATTCGCAATCGCAAGTTCGCGGTCGCCTTAAACGTGCCTAATCGCGCGCGACCAGGATTAGACCCAGAATACAGAAAACTATTCCAAGAACGTTGCGCAGCGATAAGTGTTCTCTGAAGAACAGCAGACCGATCGGAATCAGCAGCAGAATAACGACAACGTTGGTAGCAAGCGCTGCCACTCCGATGCGCCACCCGGCCCGGTAAGCCAGCATGAACCCGATTTCGATGCAGGCGGCGCCGCCGCCCATTACGAAGACTGCCCAATTCGATTCGGTTAACGAGGTCAGTAATGACTTCCTGCCCGGATCAGCGAAAGCGCAGAGCCCGCACAAAGCTATGCCCACCACGTAAGCGATGATCGTCGCATGAAACGGATTCACGCCGTGTGGAATCGATTTCTGCGCGTAATGGTAAAAGAGCATGCCGGCCACAGTCAGGCCGACGGGGAAATAGAATGATGTCATTTGGTTTCCCGATCTGATGTTGATTTTGGCCAATCACCGGCTGGTTAAAGTTTAGACACCGCCACATAGTAAAGATCGGTCGCCACGGCGAAATCGGCTTTCTTCAGCGGCGTTTTCATCTGCTGCCAATTGGTTGTCGGCTGAATGATCTGCCAGTGGTCCGCGATTCCGACGCGCACCGGCATTACGAATTTCGGCTCATCAACTTTCCACCGGTAAGACACTTCGCTCCGGGCTTCATCAAACTTCAACTCCAAAACCGGAATCGCCGTATGCCGCAAGTACTGATCAAAAACAGGCGTTAAGTTCCGGCCCGTTTTTCGGTTGAAGTATGCCACCACATCTTCGGTCATGATGTTTTGATATTTGAAATTCTGATAGAAGCCGTAGAGTAGCGCCCACCAACGCCGATCATTATTCACCACGCTGCGCAGGGTGTTGAGAAAAAGCGCGCCCTTGAAGTACATGTCCTGCGGCGGCTCAGCGTTGATGCCGCGCGGCGTGATGATTGGTCGTTGGTTCCTGACTTTCGCCTGATAACCGTTTGTGTATTTCAGGCCATCGGCGCGGCCAAACATGTATTCCACGTAGAGGCATTCCAAATAAGTGGTCCAACCTTCATGGATCCACATGTCGGAAACGTCGGCCGCGCTGACGCTGTTCCCGAACCACTCGTGCCCGCTTTCGTGAATGATGATGAAGTCAAAGCGCGGGCTGATTCCCACGCCGGTCCAATCGCGTTCCAAATAGCCGTTGGCGAAATGGTTCCCGTAGGTGACCGCACTCTGATGTTCCATCCCGGAGTAAGGCGCTTCGATCAACTTGTATCCGTCTTTTTTGAAAGGATATTCGCCGAAGTAGTGTTGAAAAGCCTGAATCATTCCCCTGGCCTGCGCGAATTGCTTCTTAGCTTTCTCCAGATTTTCCGGCAAGCAATAAAAATCAAGCGTCAGAGCGCCGAGCCGATCTGAAAAGTGAACGTAGTTTCCGATATTGAGTGAGACGTTGTAGTTGTTAATCGGATAGTTGACCAGCCAGTCCCAGCGCGTGTAACCGTCGCCCAAATCTTTCTTGCCGAGAAAACGGCCGTTCGACACATCAACCAGGTTGTTTGGCACAGCGACGCTGATGCGCATGCTTTCGACTTCATCGCGCCACTGATCTTTGTTGGGCCACCAGATGCTGGCGCCAATTCCTTCGCACGCCGTGTTAATCCAATGGTGGCCGGCCGGGTCTTTCTTGAACGCGATCGCGCCGAAGCGGCCGGTGGTAAGTGGATTGCCTTCGTAATAGAAATCGATGGTGTAGATGCGACCGGCTCTTAGTGTCTCCGGAAAATCCACGAAGACCGCGCCCGAATCCCGCGTGTATTTCAGTCGGAGCGTGCTCGAAGAAATTGGCGGTTCGTCGGGCGACTTGCGCCCAATATCAGGCTTTCCGGTTTTCAGCAGAATTCGATCAACCTTCAACGCTTCGTGCAGATCGAGCTGGATCCGCGTGTCGTTTTTCAGCATCCGAAATCGAATCGTTGTCTTGCCACTGAGGAATTTCCTCTCCGGATCGACCCGAACGTCCAGGTGATAAAAGAGCAAATCGTTGTTCGCTCGATAACGCCCATACTCGCCGCGCAGAATGTCGAAACGCGTCGGCGCGGCGGGGGTCGGCGTTGGGGTTTGAGTGCGTACGTTGGTGAAGCAGATGGTTAGAACGGCTATCGCCAGGATTGATTTGTTGATTGTTCGAAGATGCATAGAACCCGGCCTATGGTGAATTCTAAATAAAGAGCCTTAACGGGATGCGAGTTAGCGAAGCTCTTTGGAGTGCGGCGACCTGTCGCCGCTTTCTGATCCGGAGCCTTCGGATGCGACAAAACCGCATCAATGGAAAGCGGCGACAGGTCGCCGCACTCCAAAGAGCTTCGCTATTAAGTCGGCAAGGCGCGTCAATTCGTTGGCGCCTGCGTCACGCAATCCCACACGTGCCGGGCAATATCGGCGATGACTTTTTCCAGAACGGCCTCATCGACTTTTGAATCGGAGATAAAGACCGCTAGCGCGAGATGTCGTCCGTCAGGCAGCGTGATTATTCCGATGTCATTTAGTGCTCTGGTAAAGCCCGCGACTCGTCCCGATGATCCGGTTTTGTGGGCGAGCACTGTGCCCGGCGGCAATCCTGCTTTGATTCGCCGTGGACCCGTCGGCGACCTGGTCATGAAATCCAACAACAGGCTCCGGCTAGCTGGAGATAGGCTGGATCCTTCATGAACCAGGCCCAACAACTTTAGCGCCGATTCGGGACTGGCCCAGTTCGCGTATTGCAACGATTCGTCGTTGCCCAATTCTCGTTCGGTATTGGCGACCATTATCTGCTCCACGTGAAGTTCACGCAGATACTTTGTTACTTCCGCCGGACCGCCCACCAGCTTCAGCAGAACATCACACGCCGTGCCATCGCTCTCCGACACCATGAAGCGAAGCAGCTCGCGCACGCTTAGTTCGATTCCTTTTGGATGCTGATCGCGAATCGGGCTGTGCTGCCGCCCCGTCAGAAAATCCTTCGGCAAAACTTTGACCTTCTGATCCAAAGACAACTTTCCCTGTTCCACTTGATGCAGGACGTACATGCCGATGGGAAGCTTGTAAACGCTCTGCATCGGAAACTGGTCCGTGCCGTTGACGCCCATCGCCTCGTCGCCTTCCAGGACCAGGGCAGCCACGCCCACCTTACCCTGGGCAGCGCGGGCAATGTCTTTAATCTGAGCGGTCAAAGGCGCGGGCGAGCAGGTTCGGGGCGGCGGAGGAGTTGCGGCCGCAGACTGCGGCGCCGGTTTGTTGCAACCCGTGAGCGCACAAGCGAGCACCAAACTCAGATACGCATACTTCATGAAACGCCTCCGGCCATCCTCACCTTCGTTTTCGCCCATGTCGAACAAGGATTTCCGGACAAGCCGATGTCGCCGAAAAAGCGCGTGCCACCTTAGTCTTTTTTAGATCTTCATCCGGCCATATTTCCGGAAAAGTGTAACCCGGCCCTTTTACATACTTGTGTTCTTCCCAGATTCGTTTGCCATCTTCAGCAAAATAGATCCGGTGTTCCAACTGCGATTCATTTACCGCGCCGCCGGAGATGAAAACGAAACGCAAGCGCCCGCTTTCGTCGTAATAATACTCCCACTTCAACGCCGAATCCTCTGAGCCGGCTTCGGTGACGTACGAGCGAACGATTCCGTTACGGTCGACGGCAATCCTGCGCAAAGTGTCTTTGTACGGTTCGCAGAATTCAAACTTTCGCTGACTGATCTTGTAGTGGCGGCGCGTCAGAGCGGCGTTAACGGCGTCGACCATTTTGCGGATGGCCTGAATGCGCGCGTCGTTTTTCCAGTTGGCTGCGTCAACTGGCGCAACCGGAGCCGGCTGTTGAAAACTGGACTGCGAAGCATGAACTCCGGCGCTCGTGATCATCGAGCTCAGTAACAACACCGCCGCCGCCAATTTGTTCTTATCCAGCATAGTTGTGTTCCTGATTTGGCCTCGCCAGAAGTTAGGAAGAAGCCAGAGGCCTTCCCCACACCAGACGTCCGCGTCGTCGGACGATTTTTGGGCTAAAGCTCTATCAATCTTCATTCCCGTCTGAATCTTTTATTTCCAAGCTCGATTTGAATCTGCGGTAACGCGAGTATTCGGTGATGGTTTGAAAGCCGGCGATGCCCGCGCCTTTCATGATTGACACGGATTCCGAAGAGGCGGGCAGCAACAAGGTTTGCTCCGGGTTCTGAAATGTTACGCGGCGAAAGCGAATCATAAAGTCGGACTTCTCATAGGTAAGTTGCCGGCGAGGTCTGAACAGCGGCAGGAATCCCACTTTGGCTACACCCGCCGGGATCTTTCCGGTAAAACTTTCGGCAAGTTGCCATTTCACCTGGAGTACATCGAAAGTTTTCGGATCGATCCAAATTGTCGCTGCCGTCTGCAAGCCGCGTGAGAGGCGAAAGCAATTGTCTTTCATAATAATTTGAATTGGGTCGGCAACTGGAGGTGGCGTGGCAGTCACTACGGCGGTTCTCACTCCCTCAAGCTCAGTCTCGCCGGCATAAGCGTAGATAAGCTTGACAGGACCATCGGCCAACAGAAAGCTCAATGGATCGCCATACGCCGGCGGAGGGTTGGTGTTCACACACTTCGAGCGGCTCGCAGGTTCGGACTCTTTCGCCGGCTTCCCGTTAACGAACTTCAGCGTTCGGGTGATGACCGGAGCACCCTCTTGCTGGCTGGCGGACGATCGATGATGAAGAATTATCGATTCATAAACCATTGCGCGGGACTTTCCTTTGGGCGTTGCATCGGCCCGCAGCTCTTGTTGGCTTACGTTTTCAGTAACGGCAATGTTGAAGAGCGCCTGGTGATACTGCTGTATTCGGGCGCGGACCTGGTTGAGCAGATTGTTTAATTCTGCATTTTCATGTTCAGGGTAAGGTGCGTTTGCAGATGATTGCGATTGGCCCAAACTCGTGGCCGCGAGGCCCAAAGCGAGGCCGCTCGCCAGCAGGAGAGTTCTCAACTGACTGGGTTTCATATTGGAATACGGCACGAGCCTTTTGCCAATCAGCGGCCGCAAGGTCGAAACAGATTGCAGCAATTGTAACATTGCCGGCCTTGATCGGCCTTTTGTAAATAGCGGAGCTCGGTGTCTTGATGTGGAGTGCGGTGGCAAGCGCAGCGCGACACCGCTTTGGATTTACCTCGAGTTTCAGGCCAGATGGAATCAATCCAAAGCGCCGTCACCGCTGCGCTCTGCCGGCGCACTCCAAATTAAGACACTACCGAAGTAGCGAAGCTCTTTGGAGTGCGCCGACCTGTCGGCGCTTTGCTCTGAACTATTCCAAATGACGCTGCCGGATAAGAAAGCGGCGACAGGTCGCCGCACTCCAAAGAGCAAAGCTATAGAAATTTCAAAACAACTCGCCCCTTCGAAAACATCGACATCTGTGCCTGATTGCGTGATCATGGCGCCCTCGCAAACTCTTTAGTAAGGGAGCTGCCATGGACGAATTCCTGCGCGACCTGCTGGCCCACTGTGAATGGGCCAACGCCGTTTTCTTCAAAGCCTGGGCGAAATCGCCGGCGCGCGATCATGAGGAGATGCGATCGCGAGTCGGACATATCGTCGGAGTGCAGCACGGGTTCCTCTCCGTTTTGCGCGGCGAAGTTCCCAAAGGACCGCCGGGCGGACCGCCACCCACCTTCGAGGAGATAGCGGGCCGCGCCCGGACAAGTCACGATGGATTACGCGAAGTGGGCGCCAAACTTAATCCCGAGGAGTTAGCTCGGATGGTCCACGTGCCTTGGTTTCCCGATCCTCCCTGCATCATTTCCGTGGCTCAGGCGCTGGTCCAGGCTGCGATGCACACGCAGCATCATCGCGGCCAATGCATGACCAGGCTGAAAGACTTTGGCGGCGAAGCGAAAAACGTTGATTGGATCATCTGGTTGTGGAAACAAAAGCCGGCGGCCCGTTGGGAATGACAACGTTTCCTCACGCCGATGAGCGCAGTGCGGTTCTCTACCACCGGTCCTTCGGACCTTTTGGCGACTAAAACTAACCGCGTTCCACGCCCTTACGGACGTGGCTATTTACCCCCGGCCCTTCGGGCCTGTCGCGATCTGTTACGGTAAGGCGAAGGTCCCATCCGCTGCCGGCGCAAAATCGCAAACTGCGACGACTGCGTCCACGTTCAGCGCGCCATAGATGTGGGGAAACATTTGCCGGCCACCCTCGAGGTTCTCGTAAACGATTGGCGCTGCAACTTTGTTGGTGTCGATAGAAAGCAGCACCAATCCCGCCAGTCCACGAAAACGAAGGTTGGCGACCTGGACCACCTGATCAGGTTTCGAGCAGTGGATGAACCCTTCAGTCGCAAACGTCTCAGTCGAATAGCTCCCGGCTAGTTTGGCTTGCTCCCACGCCTCGCGCCTGGTGATGTGATAAATGATTGGCATTCGCGACGGTTCCAACGTTGAGCATTGAAGATGACATCATTCCACAGACTGTTATTGGCGTTCGCCGTCGTGGTCAGTCCTGCGTGGAATTGTCAAACAAGTCTGCAACTGCATCCACGGGCAACGTCAGATTATCCAACGTTAGTTGTGCCGCCTCTTGTGCGCTATCCGGATCGTAAGCGCGTAATTGGAATCTGAGAGTGCCATGCCGCGTTTGCGAGTTTTCCCGGCAAACCTGTTTTATTTGCCCGGCCATTTCCCTGGCTAAGAGTTCCTTGTCACCCGATGCACTGAGATCCAGAATCGTGAGCATGATTGGCACAGACGTCTCCATGCCGGTGCCGTCAAGGGGATAGAAATAATCGGACTTGAAACTCATTCGGCATTGGGATGCGCCCAGGAAGATTATCTCAAAAAGTTCCCGCAGAAAATCCTCCAGCAATGGCCGCGCAGTCGTCGTCTCAATTAACTGATCGATTCGAATTTCATTTGCCGTGTCGCTTGGGCGCTCAATCAGAGCAGTCACAGGTTGGGAAAAACACACCGGCGTGCCGCCAGGTGGCTCCGCGCAAGCTTGCGCCGAACGTTGGCGAAAAACGTTCAGGCCACCACACGTGATTTTGAGAGGAGTGCTGTACCACTCTTTGGTGTAACTCAAGGTTCGTTCAGTAGGGCTGGCATCCAGAACCGTGAAGGCGATTGGCCGGTACGATGAATCCAGCGGTACGACTTCGATTGAATCCAGTAGACAACGACCCTCAATGGTGCGAATCAGCAACGTCGCTTCCGGGCCGGCAGCTTCCTCAGTCTCTTTCGTTTCTTCGGTTACTTCAAACTGAGCTTCGCCGGCGAAGGCATCGAGGTGGGGCGCCGAGTTGTTGAGGTAGATCGCGCTGCTAAAATCGTAAACCAGCCCGTACTGTTGAAGCGTGTATTCGTACTCCCAGATCAGCGCCGCACGCAGGCGCGCGGCCTCGGTGATGGTAGGCGAAGCGTGGGGAATTGGCGATGGTTTGCAGGCGTGGTTAACCAAAACAACGGGCGAGGGTTCAGTCAATTTCTTTTCTCCTTCCGACTTCATGACCACAGATTACACAGAGTTTGGCTACTTGTCGTGGCGGGCAGTGGGCAAGTAGCCGGAACTGTCAGAACCGCCTGCGGTAGCGGGCGGGCCTGCCGATTGCGGAATGCGGATTTCGGATTGCGGAATAAGCTACCACTCGCCACTTCTTTTCCAATCAGCATTCTGCATTCCGCGATCCGCAATCGGCAGGCCCGCCCGCTACCGCAGGCGGTTCTGACAGGCGCGGTAATCTATCGATAACAGCCGGCTAAGTTTGCGTTACCATAAGCGTGAGGGAGACTAACAAATGAACTACGTCCGATTGGGCCGCAGCGGCTTGAGAGTTTCGCGAATCTGTCTGGGATGCATGACTTATGGCGTGCCGGAGCGTGGCGCGCATCCGTGGTCCTTGAATGAGGAAGCGAGCCGGCCCTTCATCCGGCGGGCTTTGGAACTGGGCATCAACTTCTTTGACACGGCCAACACTTATTCCGACGGCACCAGCGAGGAGATTGTGGGGCGGGCCTTGCGCGACTTCGCCCGGCGGGAAGAAATCGTGATCGCGACGAAAGTTTTTTACCCGATGCATCAGGGCGCCAACGCACGCGGACTGTCACGGAAGTCAATCATGAATGAGATCGATGCCAGCCTCAGGCGGTTGGGCACCCACTACGTCGATCTTTATCAAATTCATCGTTGGGACAAACACACACCAATCGAGGAAACGCTGGAGGCGCTGCACGATGTAGTCCAAGCGGGCAAAGCGCGTTACATCGGCGCGTCTTCGATGTACGCGTGGCAGTTTGCCAAGGCTTTATATCTCGCCGACCTGCATGGTTGGACCAGGTTCGTTTCCATGCAGAACCATTACAACTTGCTGAACCGGGAAGAGGAGCGCGAGATGATGCCGCTGTGCGCCGCTGAAGGAATCGGAGTAGTGCCGTGGAGTCCGCTCGCGCGCGGGCGCCTGACGCGCGATTGGGGTGAAACCACTAAACGGATGGAGCAGGATGAGTTTGGGAAGACGCTCTACCATGAAGCCGATGGGAAGATTGTTGAGCGGGTGGCGCAAGTAGCGGCAGAACGCGGCGTGCCGAAGGCGCAAGTGGCGTTAGCATGGATATTACAAAAACCATTTATCACCGCGCCGATCGTGGGAGCGTCGAAGCCGCATCACCTGGACGACGCAGTCGCTGCGCTTGGCGTTGAACTCAGCGCCGATGAGATTCGCTTACTGGAAGATGAGTACACGCCGCGCGCCGTGGCGGGGTTTGGGTGAATGTCTTCCACGGATCACAGCGTGGCTGGAGTCGCAACCAGAGCTGAAGCCTTGGTTTGCGGCTGTGCCGATTGATGTGCGGAAAGGCTGTGCCTTTCCGCAAGGTTTTTGAAGCCACCTGGCGAGGCTCAGCCTCGCCGCTCGTAAAGGTTATCTTGCCGGAAAGCCTGAGGCTTTCCGCACATCAGGCGGCAGAGCCGTGAAAGGAAGTGGGCCTTCAGAAGAGAGACTGCTGTCCCCTAACTGTTGAGCGCCGTTCCACTTTGTCGTCGAACACGGATCGGCCGTCGAGCATGGGAGAAATAGCGTTTTCGTGAGCCAGGGCTTTGTCGAAGTCAGCTTCCGGCGCTCGGCGAGTTTCTACGGCACGGGCAAATCGCTCGAGCCGGCGAAAACCATCAAGCTTGTCTTCATCACCCACTTTAGCCGCGTCCAGTGATTTGCGCATAAAGTTCAACGATTCGTCGTACGTCTTTAGCGGCACGGGAAACGGATGCCGATCCTTACCGCCGAGGGCGAAGGAAAAACGCGCCGGGTCATTGAAGCGGCTGGGTGCGCCGTGGACCACCTCCGACACCAGCGCGAGTGATTGCAGCGTGCGCGGCCCGAGCTTTTCCAGTAACAGCAACTCCGCAAAGTCGTGCAGCTCGCGTTCATAAGCGACTGCCAGCACCGCCCCGAGTCGTTTCAGATCAACATTCACCGCGCGCACTTCATGATGCGCCGCCATCTGCAAGTGACGCACGGCGCCCAAAGTGCGATCCGGATTTTCCCGGGCTATCTCCAGCATCGCAGCCTGGGCTGGTTTGGCTGCGGCATCGACGAGGTTCATGATCGTGCCCTGGTTTTCTCCGACGATTCCGGTATGAGGTTGAGCCACGAAGTCGCGACCGGCGGCCGAGTGCCAGTGATAACGCCGTGCCATGCCGCTGCGCTCATTCAGGCCCTGCTGGACGACGGCCCACTCGCCGTTCGAAGTCAGGACAAAACTGTGGAGATAAATCTGAAAGCCGTCGGCAATCGCGTTGTTGTCAATGCGAGCAGTGAGCCGGCTCGTACGAACCAGCGCATCGCCATCAAACCCGCGCCGTCCGGCAATCGCGCGCAGTTCGTGCGGCGTGTTTCGTGAATGACGTCCGCGTCCGCCACAGATGTAAAGGCCCAGTTCGTTCGCGCGCGGCGTGAGGCCTCGTTTCAACGCACCCATGACGGAAGTGGTGATGCCGGAAGAATGCCAGTCCATTCCCATCACTGAGCCGAAGGCCTGAAACCAAAACGGATCGCTGATCCGCGAGAGAAAGGCGGACGTGCCGTAGTCATGAATGATCGTTTCGGTGATGGCCGTGCCGAGCCTGGTCATACGCTCCGCCAGCCACGGCGGCACGTGCCCACCGTGAAGCGGAAGATCGGCAACTCCCGAGCGTTTCATGGATGAGATTGTAACCCAAGCACGGTTGTAGGGCGAGCTGTCCGCGGATTACCCAGATTCCGCAGATTACAAAAACGGGAAGACTTCCTGTAACCGCGACTGTTTAGCGGTCGTCCGTTTTGAAATCGCTGAAATCTGAGGAATCTGCGGACGGGGTTTTGTTTTCCCACGCCGCATGCTGCAGCACGACGCGGTAACCGTCAGGATCCTCGAAGGTGCGGCCGTGCTTGTCCCAATAAGGATTGTGCGACCTAACGGGAAGGAATCCCTGACATCGCATTGAATCCAGAGCAAGAGACCACTCGGCCTCGTCCGGCAAATAGAAGATCAGCAAGCTTTCCTCGTTCGGTGCGCGGCCGGCCGGATGGCCTCGTTCCTGTGTGAATTCCAAATGATAGGGCGCACCGGGCCGGCCGAGCATCACACCATCGAACCCCGCATGGTCGCGGAATGAGCCCAGCACTTCGAACCCGAGGCCGTCGCGATAAAACTTTAAGATCTCTGGCAGGTGTTCGGTGGCGCGTGCGATGCGGAGATGCGCTTTTGGGGCAGGCGAATCTCTTCTCTCCATCTCTTATTTCTCAAGCAGCTTGGTGGTGTGATCGGTAACGCTGCCTGCAGGCGGCGCCAGTTCTGCAGTGCGAATTGCGCTCGGCGTCGCAAAACCCGCGGGCGAACCTTGCGGCAATCCTGCCTGCGTGCCCTGAGGCAAGCTTTGATTGTTTTGCGTTGCCGGGAACCAGAGTGGCGTTTGACTCGGCGGAGTCGCATCGAGGAAAAGTCTCGAGTAAAGCATGATGGCAAACCCAACGAGGAAAACAAAAAACGGGATCACCATCGGTTCCCCGGCATCAATCATGAGGCAAAATGCGAAAAAAATGGGAAAGAGGAACGCACTGAGAAACATTATTTTCCCGCCGTGTTTCATGCCTTTGCGCCTCGGCGATGGAGGCAAGTTTTTCCTGGCCTCCGGCGCAGCCAACGCGGCATTGCCATAAAGCCAATCTTGCAGCGCAGTAAGCGCCAAGCCACATCGGGAACAAAACCTGATGGCGTCAGAGGTTTGTTGCAGACCGCATTTCGGACAATACATAGAACACCCAGCTTAGGAGCTTCGCTGCAAAAGTCGGCGAAGCGGACGAATGAAAGTAGCCCACCGATCAATCGGTGGCGTAGTCCGTGAGCGGACGACTGAGAATTCCTCTCCCAATGACATCAGTCGTCCGCCGCACGGACTTCCTTAACTTCTGGCAGCTCGATCCCAGCGCTAAAGCGCTAGGCCATTTCGTTTCAGTCCGCTTTGCGGCCGGCCGCAACTTACTCTTACAACAAAGCGCAGTTAAGGACGGTTCTTCCCATAGACTCTAGGACTTTACGTCGCTACGCGTGTCAAAGTTCAATGGAGCGCCAATCGAGATCCTGACAAAGACTAGCCGGCTCATCCTTCGATTGCCTGGCGATAATTTGCTGCCAGCTCATCCTGGTTACTAACTGAGATACTCAGGTCTCGAATAAGCCCGTCATTCAATCCGTAGATCCAGCCATGTACCGTCAGATCCTGTCCGCGTTCCCAGGCACTCTGCACAATCGTAGTTTGACACATATTGGAAACCTGCTCGATGACATTCAGTTCGCATAGCTTATTCGAGCGTTGCGCTGGATCGGCGAGCGCGTTCAGCAACCGGTCATGTTTCTGCCGTACGTCCTGAACATGCCGCAGCCAGTTATCAATTAATCCCAAACGCGCATTGTCCAGAGCTGCCTGAACGCCGCCACAGCCATAGTGGCCGCACACGATCACGTGCTTTACCTGCAGCACTTCCGCCGCGAACTGAATTACCGATAAACAGTTCAAATCTGTGTGCGCCACCACGTTCGCCACGTTGCGATGAACGAACAACTCGCCCGGGGCGACGTCGATGATTTGGTTGGCCGGAACGCGACTGTCAGAGCATCCCACCCAAACGTATTGCGGCGTCTGCTGTCTTGAGAGAGCTTGAAAGAATTCAGGATCCTGACCCTTGATCTTTTCCGCCCACGCGCGGTTGTTAGCTAGAAGTCCATCCAGTGTTCGCATAAGGTGAATTGCTCGCCGTCGTTAACTCTTCAACTCTGTCGTCAGCGTGGTCGCATCATAGCAGCGCCTAATCGTCCATCACCAGCGCCGGCGCTTTTTGTCAAAAAAAATCTTGACACACGTAACTTAAAGAACTATTAGTACCCGCCGTAAGTCGCCAACTTAACTCGCAACGACTTAACTCCTCGAGAAGCCGGCAGTTCCTACTGCCTGACACTTTTCGATCTCATAGGCGGTGTGACGATGCCGAATCGAAAGTCTCAATCCTCAACTAAAACCACAACGCGAAAATCTCAAACCGCAAAGCCTTCATCGTTAGGTGCGGGCGGACCATTGCCTCCTTACGGTGTGGCAATACGCGACGCCATCGCGCGCGGCGACGTGCGCGAAATGCGGAGCGTAGCCGCTACGACGCGGAAGTGGCTGAAGGACGTTCAGGCCGCGCTCGATGCGATGGAAAAATCCGTAAAAGCGCTGGAAGGTTAACGGCATCTCGAGCAGCGATCGCGTTGCCCGTCACTGCTTTTGCACCTTCCTTCAACTAATCACCTTTCCCGGAAGGAGAAAATAATGCCAGCACGCAAGCCAGCAAAGAAAGGCGCGGCGAAGAAGAGTGCCGCTAAATCGAGGAAGGGGGGCATTACGGCCGCAAAGTCCAAGCTGCTCACCCAGAACGTGATCGAGGCCATTCTCAAAAGGCGCGAGTGGGTGATGTACGCCCAGCCAATCAAAGACATCACGGTGAGCGGCAACCTGGCCCAAATGAGGCAGGCCGCTTCGCTGACGCGGAAGCACCTGGCCGACGTACAAAAGTCGCTGGGCAAGCTTGATGCAAAGATTCGTGCCGGCGGCAGGTAGCCGATACGGCAGTGACCTTCACTTACTCAATCTCCACTGAATGCGATAGCGAAGGAGGAATAGAATGGCTACACGCAAAGCCGCGAAGAAAAGCACCAAAAAGACTGCCCGCAAGCTAATCCCCAAACGGGTCCAACCGCTGTATGGACGGCCTATCGACAAGGTCATCCAAACCGGTGATCTGGCTGAAATGAAAAAGGTGGCCACGCAGGCACGGGCGTACCTGAAGAACGTGAAGTCCGCCCTGGCCGCGCTGGACCGGAAAATCGGAAGGGCTGGGTAGAGCGCGTGTTAACCAACGTGGTTGCAGAGGAACCGCGACGGTTTCTCTCAGACGATGACCGGGACGCGCTAAATCCCGTTCACGTGGTCTGGGAGATTACTCTGGCGTGCGACCTGAAGTGCCAGCACTGCGGGTCGCGCGCCGGAAAACATCGAACCGGGGAACTGTCGACAGAAGAATGTTTTGACCTTATTCGCCAGATGGCGCGACTCGGCACGCGCGAGGTGACGATCATCGGCGGTGAGGCTTACATGCGCCGTGACTGGACGGAACTGATCCGCGAAATCCGCGCGCAGGGCATGGACTGCACGATGCAGACCGGCGGCCTGCATCTGACTGAAGAGAGAATCAGAGCAGCCGCTGAAGCAGGCTTGCAAGCCGGCGGCGTTTCAATCGACGGCCTCCCGGAACTTCACGATCGCCTGCGCGGAGTAAAAGGTTCGTTCGACGCCGCTCTCAAAGCGCTGCGTTTGATGCGCGAATACGGTCTCACCACCAGTGTCAACACGCAAATCACCGCCCAGGTCATCCCGCAGTTGCGCGAGTTGATGAATCTCTTTATTGAGGCAGGGGCGAAGAATTGGCAGATTCAATTAACGGTCGCCATGGGCCGCGCGGCCGATCATCCTGAGTTACTGTTGCAGCCTTACGATTTGCTCGAGCTGATGCCGTTAATCGCAGAGCTCTATCGCGAAGGTGTCGGGCGCGATTTTCTGATCCAGCCGGGCAACAACATCGGTTACTTCGGTCCTTATGAATCGGTTTGGCGCGGCGCCGGTGACGATCGCGTGCATTGGTCGAGCTGCAACGCCGGCGAGAACACGATGGGGATCGAGGCCGACGGCACGATCAAGGGCTGTCCTTCGCTGCCAACGGCTTCATACGCCGGCGGTAACATTCGCGATCTCACGCTGGAAGACATCTGGCGTAAAACGCCGGAACTGAGTTTTACGCGCACGCGCACGATCGACGATCTTTGGGGTTTCTGCCGCAGCTGTTACTACGCAGATATGTGCCGCGCCGGTTGCACCTGGACCACCACGGTGCTGTTCGGCAAAGCCGGGAACAATCCTTACTGTCATCACCGCGCACTGGAACTGGCGGGCCAGGGTTTGCGCGAGCGCATCGAGCAGGTCGAAGCGGCGCCCGGCGAACCGTTCGATCATGGCCGTTTTGAACTGGTGCTGGAATCGATCGACGGGCAAAACCCTTCAGGGAATGGCAAATTGGGAAAGAAGAACGGTAATGGCAAAGCCGGTGTAGTAGGGGTGATGGCCCAACCGTTGGTGCAGATCAAGTCGGCCGGCAAGCGCGTTGGGCAAAAAGTTTCGAATCAGGCCCACACCGTCCCAGCACCGATGAACGTGTGCCGGGGTTGCAAGCGATACGTGAAGCCGGACGAAGAAATCTGTCCGCACTGCGGTGGCGACATGGCAATGCTGGCGAAAGCTCACAACAAGAAAACGCGCGCCGCGCAAAAAGCACTGCGCGAGCTCCTGAAACACCTTCCGGAAGCCTGACGGCAGCAACTGGGTGATCCTATCAACAAGTTCCAGGTGACCAAAATCGCCGACAGGTCGGCGCACTCAAACTGGATTTGCGATTAACTTGCTTCGCTATCCGCGAGTGGTCGAAGACTAATAACCAGCGCCAGTATCGCCACCGCCCAGGCGAACCCTTTGATCACTGCAACCCATTCAGAGGAGATGGGAGCGGGATCAATTTCGTGTAAGCGCAAGCCCTCCAATTGACCAAAGAAACTGGCGTAACCGAAAGCGCAGGCAAAACCCCACGCGGCTGCGAGGAATTTCTGTCCCGTCTTCACGTCCTTGCCGACACGCCACGCGCCGTAAATCAGAAAAGCGCCAATGATGTAATCGTCGAACAGGCTAGGCGGCCATTCGCGCCAGGTACTCCAGCGGCGAATCGTTTCGGCTAAAGGGAGAAGGATGCCGGCGACGAGGGCGAGGTGGCGACTGAACTGAATGGTCATGCTGGTACCAGGCGAGCGGCCTTCGAGGCCGCGTCAGACATTTATTTGGGTTCGGTTCCGCAAGCCCTCCCCGCGCCCTCCCAAGGGAGGGGACTGAAACCAGTCCCCCAACGGAAGAGACCAACGCTAAGCGCGTCTTGCTATAACTTCCAGGTACTCACCCTCAGTCTGCGTTGTGCCATCGGTTGCTTGATTATTCGCAACCCACAGTCGCTCAAGATCACTGCGCAAGGCCGCTTGGCCCGCTTCATCCAGCGAGTCAAACGCACGTTGCGTGGGGCCAAAGTAGGTGCGGAAGAATTCCACTACTTCAGCCGGCGGAAACGGAAACCTAAATTGGCACAGGCGCCGTGTCATTTGTAAATCCGCAATGCCATCGCGCAGTCGTTCGCGGACGGTTTCTTCGTCGCCCCACTTCACCGGCGGTGGCATGTTTGGCGGCGGCGGCACATGCGTGGCCCCTATCTTGAACATCTGACCAGTGAATCCGGTCGGGGTCCAATTCGCCATGGCAATTCGTCCACCCGGGCGGCACACGCGGACCAACTCAGCCGCCACACGTTCAGGTCGCGGAGCAAACATCGCCCCGAACATGGTTACTACTTCATCAAACGAGGCGTCATCGTAAGGCAGGTCCTCAGCGTCACCTTCATCAACCTGAATCTTCAAGCCTTCCGCTTCAGCCCGCGCGCGTGCCTGCTCCACCAGGTTGGTGGCGATATCAACACCCGTGACGATCGCTCCCGCGCGCGCGGCCGGAATCGCCAAATTTCCGCTACCACACGCGACATCCAACAAGCGCACACCCGGCTTCAATTCCAGGCGCGCGATAAATTCTTCCGCCCCCTGCTCGATCTGCTTTGCGATCTGACCGAAATCTCCGGCCATCCAGGTGGCCTTAAGTTTGGCTTTCAAAGATTCCATTTCCGGATTAGGGGTACTCATGGTCTTCCTTTCTGACAGGCTCCCATCAAGACTATCTCAAAAGCGGCGACAGGTCGCCGCACTCCAAAGAGCGAAGCTACTCCGCTCATTGCGACTGATAACTGATTACCGATCACCACTCCGAATTGCGGAGCTCTTTGGAGTGCGCTGACCTGTCAGCGCTTTTCTTTCGCGAACGGCTGACGATTCGCGTCCCCTTACAACCGCCAGGCGTTTCTGACGTGTGGCCTTTTCCAGGTTCTGTTTCACTCTGAACTTCACAATTCGGCTGATCAAGTCGAATGGAATTGGCTTGTCTAAAGGAAACTGCACCGAGCCTTTTCCGCCTTTATAGACTGCTAGTTCCCGTTTGAATTTTTCAATCCCCATCGGGGCTGGATACAGGCCGATGTGATTTTTGTAAGCCGCGAAATGGATCAAGTTGCCGTTCAGAACGAAGGTCGGCATTTGATACTTAATTGCTTCTTCCGCGCCGGGCGCCGCTTTTCGAATGGTCTGTCTGATTCTCTTCAGAATCTTTTGGACGTCATTGGGGAAGGACTCAATGTAGTCGTCGATGTTGCTTGGCGGGGTTTGTCCAGGCTTCATCATTATTCTCGGCGGAGGGGGCGACTCCCCGCTCCGCGTATTATCCGGCTTATCTGAACCAGATTGTGTCAGCCAGCCACTTGCCATCCGTTTCGATTAGCGTGGTGAGCGTCCTTCCGTTTTTCATTTTCACTTTGGCGGTCTTCTTGCCGTCAGCTTCGCCCATCTCAGCGGAGGCGTAGAGATCGTCCATCGTGTATTTCGCCGCCTCGGTCTTTGCTTTGTCCAGCACTTCCTGCGTCACGCTATCGCGCACGCGCGGCGTCAGACAGGCTTTGAGCTTGTCTACCTCGCCGGCTTTCACCAACTCGAACTGGTAAGCAATCGAACTCTTCGGATCGCTAAGCGAACCGCCGTCGGGGCCTTTCGGCGCACCGGAACAAGCGAGCAGTAGAGTGCCTGATACGATTACTGCAAAAGCCAAAAACAGGTGCCTGGTCATTTTCTTTCTCCCTATGCAGTTGATGAACGCCGAAACAAAATTCATGGCAGCCTTCATTCGTGAAAGCCGAACGAAAAGCAATTGGTTTTGGAGCGCAGGGATTATGAGCCGGAAGTTCTTCTAAATCAATCGCGAATGCAAAGTCATAAAGCCAAGGTGGTCGGGCAAACGCTGGATTGCCCTGCCGTGGGTCTATCGTGACGCGCTGCGGCTTTGCCTCAAGAGTGTCTTTGCTCGTGTCCGCGAAGCGGACTAAATGAGAATAGCCCAGCGCTTCAGCGCTGGGGGTGACGCGGTGAAACGTTAGAGTCCGTGAAGCGGACGACTGAATGAACCATGGACCGTGAGGATTTTAGAACTCAGCCGTCCGTTTCACGGACTACGACTATTGCTGCGGGCTAAACCCACCGATAAATCGGTGGGCTATTCTCATTCGTCGGCTTCGCCGACTTTTGAGGCAAAGCC